>Ga0114922_10000410_pt1 | contig 40863 bp, 37 predicted proteins | sample AartaG_FD_100975 | JGI IMG/M metagenome (GOLD analysis project Ga0114922, IMG submission 100975) | Deep subsurface microbial communities from Aarhus Bay to uncover new lineages of life (NeLLi) - Aarhus_00045 metaG | ecosystem: Environmental > Aquatic > Marine > Oceanic > Sediment | place... | reverse complement strand
GGCTTGCCCTGGGCTGTATTGTAACGCCCCGTCGGGGCTAAGAACAACTCCACAAGAAAAGGTCAACAAAATCCAAGTCTCTTAAGCAGTTGCGTCCTCTGGATAAAGAAAAATAGCGTTGTAGTGTTACGCGGCCGTCGTTGTCGAATTGCTCGTCCTGTTCCGTCCTTGCACGCTAAACAGATGCTCAGGCGCCGGCCCGAAATAGCCTGGATGGGGTTGTCATGCCCCGTCGGACACTATCACGATTCTTCTGCCTTTGGTAATCTCCAAGGCCCGTTGAACAGTCATGGTATCTGTCGGGTGGAGATAGATCACCTGGTCGTCTCTAAGTCCTGTGAAATAGCGCTCGAGGTCCTCGGAGGCGCGGTCATTGAGCTGGACGGCTCGCAGGGACTTCATCTCTCGCCATGTGCCGATGTGCCGGCAGTGATCTCCGCAGAGATGGATCAAGCCGCCCGACCCAGACGTTGAGAGGATCTCGTCATCGAGTGCGGCAACACAATCTCTGTACAGTTGTGCCGAGATCAGATGTGATGTGCAACCATAAACGGATACGTGTCCGGGAGGCATGCATCGACTGGCCGCCCCGACCTGCTGGAGCTGTTGAGCAGGAACATGGTCATGATACCATTGGTAGAGCTGACGGGTAACATCGTTGATGATCTTCAGATCGCGTTGCGCGGCGGCCGGATCGGTCAGCATCGCAGAGAGAAAGCGTGAGCCGTAGATGCTGACAGCCACCGTGAGCGCGCCTGCAATGACCGGCATGCCGAACAGGGGCACCGTGACCTCGCGCGAGACGAACGCCGTGGCAAGAGATCGCGCCTGGCCCCAAGTCTCGTCGGTGTCGAGATCGGGCACAGGAAGTTGTCCGATGTCGGTCTTGATACACTCGGCCCACCATCGACCATCGGTTTCGTGTACACGTGCGCCGAAGATACGGTCCGTGAAGTGAACATTGTATGCTCCGAACTCCAGGCACAGGGGACGAAACACTTCCGCACATCCGGCCTGCTGTGCTTTCTCGGCGAGAGAATCCAGCATTTCGTCCACCCAACGTTCCGGCTGCGTGTAGGGATCACTATCTGCATCGCCGCCAAACCCCTGCAGGAAGAACGGGTGCTCGGGTTGTTTCCCGCTGAACAGCGACTGGAGGCGTCGGAAGTGAGCATTGCGCACATCGATCAACTCCGGATCGCACAAGAGTGACTGGGTGCTTGCTTTCATGTGTCCACATTTCGTGCGGGCATAACGTCTGGGTTCACTTTTCGCACGGAACGTGCGCTAAAGCGCAACCCACCCTTGGCGGCTCGCCACGCTGCAATGGCGTGAAGTTAAGGCGTCCGCGTCGTTGTAGGGGCCGGCTGCCCGCCGAATGACGGATAGGCCCCGCCGCGGGCTGCGGCCCGCCGAGCGTAGTATCTGTTTAGCGTGCCCCTGTAAGGACACCCCTCCGCGCTGAAGCAGCGCCCCCTGCCGGCTCGACCGGCAGGCGCGGAAGATTGACAGGCTACCTGCGCCGAACACCCACCCCCGTTCTACGGCCGCCGACCTTTCTTCCGAGCCCGCCGGGGGCGCTTTCAAAGCCAAGACGTGTCATTTCAGACCACGCTAAACACGTACCGAGCGTAAGCTCGGCGCATCTGTCCGCAGGACAGACATTGCCTGCCCTCTGAATGCCTTAATTTCACGCCATTGTTCGCTACGCGGGGTTCTGGTCCTCATGACGTGAGTCCGACGCATGCAGCCACAGGTTCACACACGGGTCGGTCTCGTCTGCGACGAGATGATGCTCTTCTCCCGGTTCGCAGACGATAACGTCGCCGGCGACCATGTCGTGAGTGTTTCCATCAATCTCCATCCGGGCTTTGCCCTGCAACAAGATGAACACCTCAGAGTCATCAGCGTGAACGTGCCGTCCGTTCCCGTCGCACGAGGAACACGCGCAGCCAACGTCATGTGAACGCTGCCCGGGCCTCTTGAATGACATGCCGCCTTGCGAAATGTATTCGCCGGGGATCACGTTCTTGAGGATGTGACCCGTCCCGCCATAATCCAAGTCTGTTAGTCGAAGTCTCTTCATATCTATGGTTCCTGTCTGGGCGACGTGGCCTTCAGCGGCGCGGCTTCCCCTCCCGCTCTAAGGGCTTGTAGCTTTCTATTGTCGATGGATGAGGTACTTCCTCCACTTCATAACCCATCAGGCGCAAAGCATGCACCGCGCTCCGAGTGACTGCCGGACTCCGACTCTCAAGCAACCGCCTCATGTCCGGCTCAAATCGTTTGAGACCAAGATACCCGATCATTCTTGCGGCGAAGACATGCGTGTTGCCGTCGTCAGGCGTTGCGAGCATCTCGCGCAATACCCAGGCCAACGGGCGAAGATCAACATCCTCATCAGATCTGGGCAGGAGAACGACACGCTCCGGATGTTGCCGATCACGTCTCTTGAATTCATTGGACGTCACAATGTCCTTAAGCGCACAACTTGCCCAAATCCTGACGGCTCGATCGCTCTCATTCAGGACAATAGGGACTACCAATGGAATGGCGTCCGTTTCTCCCGACTGGCCGATCGTGCGCAGGGCAACGATTCGTTCGTCACGATCCTTAGAGCCAAGCTTCTTGATCAAGGCGGGGTATCCATCTTTGAATCGCTGGAGGTCCAGAGACAAGGCGAAATCCTCATACTGAGCTTGAAGATCATCGATCGGCTCCTCTGCTCGTCCAATGCGTTGCGAGGGAACGGTTCGACATCCGGTGAGACCGATGAGAGTGAGCACAGCGGGGAGCAGAAACCATTTCGGCGTTGTCAGCATCATCTCTTCTATCCTGTTATAGAATAACAATGTTCACACAAACCGCATAAACCGGTCGAGGCAAGCTACCCCCTTCTGCCTGAACCGGGGGGCATCCGACGATCGGTTGCTCGGGCCCCTTGTGCCCAAGAAGTTCCTGTATCGTTCCAATCTCCCGAAAGACATTATACCACAGCACTTGCGGATGTCAAATCCCATCTCGGCGCCTCAAACAGTCGAGCCGGCTACCCCGCATGCAGGCGAATGGTGTCCTCATCCCACGAGATGTTCTGCGGCGGGGCGGACAGGCGATATTGCTTGGAGCCGCTGTTCTCGACGAGTGCGCCACCGTCCACGCCGATAGCGGCGAAGTCCTTCTTCAGGCGCCGGCAGGCTCGTCAGTTCCCAATGGCCTCTTCGATATGCCCAAACGTCTCGTGTAATCGGTGCAGCTTCTCTTCTGCCAACGGTCCCTTACGGACGAACGCGGTGTCCTGTTCGAGTTCGCCCCGGTCGATCGTGCCGCACATCACGGTGGTGACGCCGCTTGTGTAAGCGGCGTGGCGGTAGGCGGCTTCGACCAAAGACTCGCACTCGCCGTACTCGACCAGCCATCCCAAGGGGGCCTCGTCGCAGACCGCGTCGCGCTCGATCACCCCGCGCTCTTTCAGGTCCGCGATGACTTCCTTGAGCCGGGGCATGTTCCAGAACAGGTTCCGCACCGTGAAGATGTTCAGAACACCGATGTTCTTTTCCCGGCAGAGCGGAAACACGGTTCGCTGAGCCGACTGGTTCATCATGTTGTGCCCGACCATGGCGACGTCGATCTGATCGGTGGGCAGCACTCGTTGCAGCCAGATGTGCGCTCCGTCGGACCGCGTCTGCTCGCTGGAGCCGATGAAGCGGATCTTGCCCTGCTCCTTGAGCTTTACCAATTCGGGGATGAGGTCGGTGATGACGGTATCGAAGGTTTCAGGCGAGTCGGCCGCCGCCATCAGCATCACGTCTACGTAGTCCATCTGCAGTCGCCGCAGGCTCTCGTCCACTGCGGCACCGACATCCGATGGCTTCATCACCTTCGCCGGCTTGCCGGGCATGCTGCCTGCCAGGGCGATCTTAGTCGACACCACGACGTTGTCGCGGCCGATCTCGCTGACCGCCCGGCCGAGTATTCGTTCGCTGCGCCCGTCGCCGTATCCGGGCGAGGTGTCGAAATAGTTGATGCCCAGGTCGAAGGCGTAGCGCAGAAAGTCGCGCATCTCCGCCTCTGAACGGCCCGACTTCAATCCCATCGCATCGAGTCCGCCGGTGCCCATGCCGAGTACGGACACATCCAATCCGGTTCTGCCAAGTGTGCGATAGATCATGCGGAGTCTCTCTTTTTCAGGGGCTTGCTGTCAGTTTTGTGCGGAGCTTACGAGTGACAGGCTCAGCGTCCGCGTGTCGAGCGTGCGGGTGATGCGGAAGACGCCGGCGGGTCCGCCGGGCCGGCCGGAGTAGATGAAAATGTGCTGCACGCCGCGCTTTTCGTCAATGACCGCGCCGGCGGGATGAAACCCGTCAGCGGTGTTGTAGAACTCACCTTCGGTGCCCAGCAGTCGGCATTCGCGCCGCCACTGGCCGCTGTCCCACTCATCCGGTGCCAGGCTCCACAGCCACAGCTCCATGCGATAGCGTTCGGAGCGCACAATCTCGAAGCGCTTGGTGACCGGGTTAAACGAGAAATCGACCGTGTCCACATAGCGGGGATCTTCGAGGTTGGTGTCAATGACCCGCGGAGCCTGACCGGGTTGCCAAGCTATTTGCTTGTGCGACCGCACGTCCGTTTGTTCCCGGGTCACCAACAGGAAGCGTCCGTCGTGGAAGATGGCCGCCGGCTCGTATTGCACGAATCCGGCCGGGTGATCCTCGACTTGCCAGGTCGCGCCGCCGTCCGGCGAACGCAGAACGACGAATTGAGTGGGCGGGCCTTCCTCTCTCAGCTTCGTCTCGTTGATTCCGAACCAGTTGCCGAATACCAGCAGCCCATGTTGCGGGTCATCGAGGATGCGCGGGCCGATGTTGACGAGTTCGTGCGGAAACATGTCGTCGCGCAGGGCGGTGGAGAAGTGGTTCCATGTGCGGCCGGCGTCGTCGGAGCGAAAGACGCCGTGATTGTTGATGGCGACAACGCCGCCGTCGCGTGTGGTGCCGATGGCATGTAGATGCACCTTGTAGCCCTGTGTAGAATCGTTCCCCTTGTCGAACTTGAATCGGTGCGAGAGCGGCACGATTCCGCCGCGATTCCGGTCATCGGGCTTCATGCAGTCGCGCAGGTCGTATGGTCCGTGCCAGGTTCGGCCGCCGTCTTCGCTGCGCAACACGATCCCGTATGACATGGTGGGGTCCGGGCCGCCCGCGCGCGCCGGGTTGTGGCCGGGAATGCGGCGGTGCATGACGACGATGGTGTCGCCGGCCATCGTCGCGATCGGCCAGCCGTAATGGTTGCAGTCGCCGGCAACACCGACCGGCAGATGCACGGGTGCGACCTCGAGCGCCCCTCGCCGCCGCGCAGCGCGGAGCGCCACCTGCGCGTCCGGCGTCAGATTCAGCAACTCGCAATCTCTGTTCTTTGCCTGCTTGATGTGTGTCTCCGGTTGTCTGGAGTAGAGCAGGGGCTACGACCCCGCTGATCTCTGAGCGTGGTCGTAGCCCACGCTTTACACCGCGCTGCATTTCACTCCAATCCGATGGCACCGTCGTGCTGGATTATCACCGGGCGGTCGTAGGGTTTGCGCGGATACTTCTCCACGGCGTCTTCGTTCAGCTCAATGCCCAGGCCCGGCCGGTCGGGCAGCTCCAGGTAACTGTTCTTGATCACCGGCATTGGGTGAAACAGGTCCTTGAGGAACGGGTCGTCAACATCCACGTTGCATTCCTGGATCAGGAAGTTGGCGATGCTCGCGTCGATGTGGGCGCAGCCCAGCAGCGACACCGGTCCGCAGGCCTGGTGGGGCGCCAGTACCACGTGATACAGCTCGCATAGGAACGCCCACTTGACGGTCTCAAGGATGCCGCCATTGCAGGTGGGCTCTGGCTGCAGGATGTGCAGGGCGCGCTTCTCGAGGATCTCGCGCAGCCGCTCGCGGCTGTTGCAGCGCTCGCCGCCGGCAATGGGGATCGTGGTTTTCATCTTGGCCTCGACGAGCGCGTCGGGGTTTTCGGTCAGAGCCGGTTCCTCGAGGAACATCGGGTGGTAGGGCTCGATCGCCCGCGCCAGGCGCACGGCTTCGGTAACGGAGAAGCTGCGGCCATGGTAGTCGAGGCAGATCTCGATATCGTCGCCTACGGCCTCTCGCACGGCGCGGACGCGCTCTACCGCCGCACGGTGGATGTACTCGGGGCTCTTACCCTCGTAGTCGTCGGGCTGGGGGGTGAACTTGACCGCCGTGAAGCCCCGTGCCACGCAACCCTTGGCTGCGCCGACGAGGTCGTCTCCCGGCAGATCAAAGTGCCGCGGCTGGCAAAGATACCCGCTTGCGTAGAGGTGTATGCGGTCACGCGTCGGGCCGCCGAGCATCTTGTACACCGGCAGCCCGCAGGCCTTGCCGGCGATGTCCCACAGCGCCTGCTCCACGGCGCTCAAGGCTGACAATTCGGCGGTGCCGAGCGGATAGCGCAGCCCCCGATAAATCGCCTGCCAGTTGCGCAGGATGCGCGTCGGATCTTTGCTCTTCAGCCAGCGTTCGTATTTCAGCAGTGCGCCTTCTATCGGTTCGTCGAGGCTGTGAAAAGCTTCGCCCAGGCCGTCGATTCCATCGTCCGTGTAGATCTTGACCAGGATCGTGTTCTTGCCCCAGCCCGTGCCCCACTTCACCTTGCGGCCGGGGTTAGCGACAAAGACTCTCAGGTTTGTGATTTTCATGGGTGTACTCCGTTGTCTTGAGCATTGGAATCGTGAAATGCCAGAACGGGGCCGTCCCCGACGCGCTCCGGCGCGTGTCACCGCCGCGTGACGTCGGTCACCGATTCCAGGAGCAGGTTATCGACGAAGGTCTGAACCTTGTCCTTGGCGTGCAGATGCGTGCTGTCTCGGCTGAGGTCTCTCATGAACTCACTCCATCAACCCGATCTCAGTGCACACTCGTCGCAGTTCGTCGCGCTGCTCGGGGGTGCAGTCCGGCAGCGGGGCCCGCATCTTTCCGCCGGGCAGTCCTATCATCTCCTGCAAGGCCTTCACGCACGCCCAGTAGCGCTTGGAGTTCTTGGTTACGGTCAGGTAGGGCAGGTCCTTTTCTTTGACGATTGCCAGGGCTTTGTCGCGTCGGCCCTCAACGAGGTGGTTGTAGAATTCGATCTCCCACTTCGGCCAGATATTGCCGAGGCCCGTCAGGAAACAGGGCGAGCCGAAATCGAATCCCCACAGGTAGTAGTTCATGCCAGCACTGCCCATGGTGGCTACCTTGCCCTTCAGCAGTTCGCTGTGCTGCCGGTAGAACGGGAAGTTGCCCGAGGCGTCTTTGAACCCCGCCGCGTGGCCGTTGCACGACTCGACCAGGTCCAGCATCAGCCGCGGGTTGGCAATGATGTCCTGCACCTGCCACATGACTGCGCCGCTGAAATAGATTACGATCCCGATCTCGGTGGCGCTGGTGACCACATCGTAGTGGTGCTGCAGCACCGCAAACCCGCCCCCGTTGGTTGCAGCCAGCGGCGGCGTAAGCATTACACCGTTGGCGCCGAGCTGCTCGGCCGCCTTTGTCAATTCTATGGCCTTGGTCGAGGCCATGTCGGACACGCCCGCGATCACGGTCATCTCGCTGCCCCGGGCGGTATCGATTACGGCCTTCTGGACGGCCACGCGTTCGTCGTCTTCAAGTGCGCCATACTCACCTGTGCTGCCGGTGACAATCACGGTGGGCATCTTCTGCTCGACGTAGTACTCGGTGAGCCGTTTCATGGCGTCGAGGTCGAGTGAATAGTCATCCTTGAAGTGTGTCGTCATCGCGACGACAGGCCCTTTGAGCCGCTCGCGAAGCCGGGCAACAGTGTCCGTACTCATGTTCGAGTTCCTTTCTTGTTCCTGTTCCTTTTACCAGGCGCCTATCGGGTTTTGAGCCCTCGTGCCGCAGTAAAGACCGAAATCTCTTGGACACAACGTAAGCCACAGCGGCTGCGGCAACCATCGAGATCAATCGGGCCTCCTGTCTGCCGTGCCGGGCACGGCACAGGCAGGTCGGCCCGACTGGGGCTCCGCCCGGCATCAGCGGCGCGGGGTGCGAGCGTCCGTTTCAAGGCATTGTTTGCAACCCTATTCGCCGTATAAGACTATCGCTTCTTCAGTCTTTATATCAACGTTGACAAAGACTTCGCCGCCGGCGCCGATCTCTCCGGTGGATGGATCGTCCGGAAGAAGCCTTACCGGCTTGAATGTGATACGCCAGACATATTTCCCATCGAGAAAAATCTGTTGGGCGCCGATGAGTTTGAACTCGCCGCCGGGTTTTCGGGCGTCGGCGGATTTGGCGATAGCAATCGAAACGGCCTTGTCCAGATCGGATGTTTGAGGTTCCGGCGCGGCCTTCGATGGAACCACATCAGGTTCGGGTGTTTCAGGTTCTTTGCCCTGGGGTTGGCGCTTCAATTCACAAATCCTGGGCGGTTCCGGCGGAAGGGCATCGAGGATAGGCTTGATTGCGGCTGGAACTTCGGTATCGCACTCCTCGTAGTACCGCTGGACCACCCATAGAGTGATGTTGTACGTCTCCTCACTCAGGTAACGTCGATCGACAGAATCGAGTTGTTGTACGAGGCGGGGTAGTGCCGATGCTTTTCTCTCCAAAACGAGGTCCGCCTGACCTTGTTGGAGTAAACGAGCATCGACCGCTATCTCAAGGAGCGCAGTCGATGAGATGGACGACATCGTCTTGTGCCACATCATCCCGCAGACGACAGCGCCGATAAGAGCGCCACAGCCCACGAGCCCGAGTATCTTCAGTGCTCTTCTCAAAGACTTCATCATGTGCCTCCTGTGGCAAACAATGTTCAGACCGACTGCATAAACCGGTCGAGCCAGACTCCCCCTTCTGCCTGAACCGGCGTGCCGGCCCGTTCGGCCGTGCATCCCGATCAGGAAGCGATTGTACATCTGCCGGGCGGGGGTGTCAAGCTCGTTTTCCTTGCGATGCAATTATTGGGTGCGTCCCCAAAGCCAGGCATTGTGATTTCAACGCCGCTCTCTCTTGAGCTTGTACTTTCCCTTCGGAGTAAGCCGTCTGGTTTCTGCTCCGTACTTCACGTGCACACGGCGTCCGTCGGGATCTATTGAAATATTGGAATTGGGTGTGGTCTTCCCATAGCTCAAGCGCACTTCTCGGGCGGCAACGGTCCTGCCACACGCATATACGCCACCGTAGCTCAAATGGCAGCCCCCGATGTCGTCCGACGACTTTGTTCCTCCATAGACCTCGCACCAACTGCCGCCGCCGTCCTTTATGAAAGGCAGTTCACCATCCGCGCCCGGGAACCGGAGTCGGCCAATCGTGGTCCATTCCTCCTGCTGATGGTCATAGATCCGCATCTCGTACCATGTCCCTACCTCATCGGTCTCTCGCATCATCAAGTGAACTGTGTATGTTCCCTTGGTCCACGCGTACGGGTAACGTATGCCGACAAAATCGCCTTCGTAGCCTGCCGATTCTATCCATCCTTCCTCCGGCGCCCAGGCATCTGCTTCGTCGCGTGTGCCCCAGCGGGACCAAATGAACTTGGTCTTCAACTCCTCGCCATTCTTGAAGGAGTATTGAAATCCGAAATACTGTCCGGTCTTCCCGATGCGGAAGTCGTATAGCTGGATGTACACGGCTGCTGATGGTTTGGGCTCGGTGTGAAACGTGATATCGATAGACAGATCGGCGAGCTTCTTCAATCCCAAGGTCCAATTAACATATGTCATGCCTCCATGTCCTCGGCCGGTTTCAGGCGGCTCGGCCTTCTTGATGTCAAAAGGATACTTCAGAGATCGTGGAGAAACAGCCTTACGGTAATGCGGATACAGTGTTCCTTTAGCGCCGAGCACTTGCCTTACGCGCCGCCTGATGGGAGACGGCCATTGCCACCGGGCCGGGTCTCCGTCCGGGGCGGGCAAGCCGGCAAAATAGTCTGCTTGCTTCCGGACGTCAGAGCGCTTGTCGGCAGGGGCCGAATTTGTCGCAAAAGCTACGACGAGCATCAGACTCAGCGTAATATTTCTCATGCTTACTCCAACTACCTTATAACGCCTCTGCGAGGCTCAGGAACCGCACGGCAAAACAACTCGCCCTTGCGGATCCATCTCGGAAGCTCTTTCTCTTCTTTGCGCTCTTTGCGGCTTCCCGCCTGCCGAAGCCCTGCGGCGGACAGGTGCGGTGAGTTTTCAAATCATGCCCAACTTCTTGAGCTTGTAATGGAGTGTGCGGACGCTCACGCCGAGGAACTCGGCGGCGCGCTGGCGGTTGCCCGAGACTTGTTCGAGTGCGGCGAGGATGGCTTTGCGCTCGGCCACCGAGACGGCAGACTCGAGGTCGAACTGCTGCTCGCGCGCGGGAAAGCGAATCTCGTCCGGCAGGGCGGCCGGCTCGATCACGCGCGAGTCGGCCGTCACGATCAGCCGCTCGATCAGGTTGCGCAACTCGCGGACGTTGCCCGGCCACGAGTGGCGCATGAGCAGGTCCTGCGTCTTTTGGGAGAGGGCGATGTCTTTGCCGTGGAGCACGTTGCACTCTCTGAGGAATCCCTCGATGAGCAGTGGGATGTCGCCCCCCCGCTCGCGCAGAGGGGGCAGGTCGATCGGCACTACGTTGAGGCGGTAGTAGAGGTCCTGGCGGAAAGCGCCGTCGGCCACGGCCGCGCGGAGGTCGCGGTTTGTGGCGCTGATGATGCGCACGTCGATCTTTATGATCTCCTCTCCGCCGACTCGCCGCATTTCGCTCTCCTGCAGCACGCGGAGGAGATCGACCTGATACTGCAAGGGCATATCGGTCACCTCGTCGAGAAAGAGCGTGCCCCCCTCGGCCAGCTCGAACCTTCCGACGTGGCGGCGCACGGCCCCGGTGAAGGCTCCCTTTTCGTGGCCGAACATTTCGCTCTCGAACAGAGACTCGGGCAGGGCCGAGCAGTTGGCCCCCACGAATGGCTTGTCTCTGCGGGCGCTCATATTATGGATTGCGCGGGCAAGCACCTCCTTGCCGGTGCCGCTTTCCCCGGTAATGAACACGGTAACGTCGCTCGCCGCGACCTGTTCGGCTATCTCCATCACCTTCTTCATCTGGGGCGAGCGAGCGATGATCTGCTGCTCCTGCGCAAGCCGCTTCTTGAGGATGATGTTTTCCCTGAGCAGCTTCTGCTTCTCCAGGGCGTTGCGAACGACAGTGCGCAGATGCTTGAGGTCCAGGGGCTTGGACAGGTAATCGAAGGCTCCCAGTTTCATTGCCTCGACTGCGGTTTCGACGGTGCCATAGGCGGTGATGATGATGATGTCGGTGTGCGCGTTGAGGCCGCGGATGCGGCGGACGAGCTCGAGCCCGTTGATAGACCCGGGCATCTTGAGGTCGGCGATCACCAGGTCGCAGGGGCCGGAGTTCTTCATGACGCGCAGCGCCTCGGCGCCGTTGCGCGCGGTATGAATCACACGGCCGTCGGCACTCAGGGCGGCGGCAATCCCCTCGCGGATGTTGTGTTCATCGTCTACGACCAGTATCTGTAGGAATTGTGTCATGAGCTTACGAGCCGGCTGCCGCCGGTATGCCGAGGGAAAAAGACGTTTGTGATTGATCGGACCTCACGGTTATGTAGCCATTGTGCTCGCCCATGATTTTTTGTGCGATGGGCAGGCCCAGCCCGGTGCCGTCCTCCTTGGTTGTGAAATAGAGGTCGAAGATATTGCCGCGGACCGCCGGCGGGATTTCCGGGCCGGTGTTCGAAATCGTGCATTCGACGTATCCCGCGCTCAATTGTGACGAGAGCGTGAGCCGCCCGCCGCCGGGCATGCTCTGGAGGGCGTTGACGACGACGTTCAGGAACGCCTGCTCGAGCTGATTGGGATCGGCAACGACGCGGGGCAGATCAGTGTGCAGGCTGTTGTGATCGATGATTATTCCTCGCTCGCGAGCTTCCGACTCGATCAGCCGCATGACGCTTGCGAGGCGGTCGGGCATTTGGACGGGTGATGAGTCGAGCGTGCGGTGCCGTGCAAAGCGAATGAAGTTTTCGACGATGAGATTGAGCCGATGCGTTTCGGAGCGAATGATGTTGAGGTGCTCGCGAGCTTCGGCCCCTTCGTTTCCCTGCGGAAGATTCTCTTCGAGGAGCTGCGCGTGGATGTCGAGCGCGCTGAGGGGATTCCTGATCTCGTGTGCAACTGCCGCCGCCACCGAGCCCAACTCGGCCCGGCGCTCGGAGGCCGCCGTTGCCTTACTTATGGCATCCGCGGATGGCCTCTTTCTGCGGACGCGCGCGACCTCGGCCACCAAGGCGCACATCGACGCAACGAATATGACAAGGCAGAGAAAGGTGATCAGCGGCGAGCGGGAGTGTTGAAGGTACAATACCAGCGCGGCGACTGCGGCGGCCGCCGACAAAAAGATATACAGCGCGGCCGACCGGAGTGGCGCGGCCAAGGCTTTTGTTGCGGGTGCGGCCATCTGTTGACGGGGAAGCTGCCCCCTCGCAAGGCGACGGCCTCGCGAGGGGACACAATCATTGCGGGCAGCGCTGACGGCCGCCAAAACAGATCACGGATTCCGAAACACGGTCACAGGCTATTCGGCGAGGTCTCCGAGGCCCTCTTTGGCCTCTTCGGCTTTTTCCTCCGCCTTCTCTTTAGCCTCTTCGCCCTTCTTTTCCACGTCCTCGGGTGCCTCTTCTACGGGCGGCTCAGGAGGGGGCGGTTCCTTCTCAGCGCAACCCCACATGCCGAATGTGAGACCACAAGACAGCAGAACTATCAAAAGTGCTTTCATGCCGTGGCTTCTCCTTTCCCTGGTATAGTCAGCCATGGTTCCGGGTCGTGCACTGCGCACGATCGTTTACTCGCAAAAGCTCCTGAAGAGCTAAACAAGCTCCAATATAATGATTTTACCATTTTTTCCGCTGCTGTCAACTGAAAATGCAGATTTTTTGAGATTTTTTTACCGGCCTCGTCGGGTAACACGGAAGTGTGGCCCTGGGTATGCCCCAACGAAATATGGTTTTTGGTCGGCGCGCGACCTCTGCTCCGGTCGTTGTCGCGCCCTTTTTTGAACATCCCCCCGCGGAAGGTACGCTTTTTTAGCATTGAAACGTGATATAATTATACCTCGTGCCGGGGGGGCAGCGAGGACCTGCTCCGGCCTCCTCAACAGCTCTTAATTATACGTGTGCCGCGACCGGCCATGCAGTGAAGTTAGCCCAGGATTGCTGAGTGCACCCGCGAACGACGCGTGGGAACATTTCACCGGAACGGTGAACCATAAGAAAGGGCCGGAAAGGACGGAATTCACAGTCTTCACGTAAGAAACCAACAGGGTGATCAGATGCTGACGCAAAACATTCTATCTCTCATCGGAAATACCCCGCTACTTCAACTTCCCGGCGGGCGGGTTTACGCCAAGGCTGAGTTCCTCAACCCTGGGGGCAGCATCAAGGACCGCGTCGCACTGGCAATGCTCGAGGGCGCCGAACGCGACGGCAAGCTCAAGCCCGATTCGATCGTTGTTGAGCCCACGTCGGGCAATACCGGTATCGGGCTGGCGCTGGTAGGCCGACTGAAAGGCTACAAGGTCCGCGTTGTCATGCCCGAGGGCATGAGCGATGAGCGTAAGAAGCTGGTGAACGCCCTGGGCGCGGAGCTTGTTCTCACGCCCGATTCGGAGGGCATCGCAGGCGCGGTGAAGCGCGTTGAAGAAATGAAAAAGGCGGACCCCAGAATTTACGTCCCTCAGCAGTTTGAGAACCCCGACAATCCGCTGGCCCATTATCTGTGGACGGCCGTAGAGCTGTGGCGGCAGATGGAAGGGAAGATCGATTGCTTCATTGCCGGAGTCGGCTCCGGCGGCACGCTGCAGGGCGTCGGGAAGTTTCTCAAGGAACGCAAGCCTGGGGTGAAAGTGATTGCCGTCGAGCCGAAAAACGTGTCGGCCCTCCTCGGTCACGAGCCGGGCCTGCACCAGATACAGGGGATCGGCGACGGCTTCGTACCGGCGATCCTCGACGTTTCCCTCGTAGATGACGTGATCGAAGTCACCGACGACGACGCCATTGAAGAAACACGCAGCCTCGGGCGCGATCACGGCCTGCTGGTCGGCATATCTTCGGGCGCAAACGTGTGGGCGGCAAGGCGCCTGGCCGAACGCATGGACGGCAACATAGCGACCGTTCTCCCCGACCGCGCCGAGCGGTATTTCAGTACCGCGCTGCTGTGACCGCAGTGAATCCGCAACGGGCAGACGCCCCCTCCCGGGGCGCGTCTCTTGCCAAAATGCTCTGTCACCGCCGCTGTGCCAACACCCCCACGAACTCCCCCTGGTATAGAGGAGCTCCGGTCGGCTCGGATCACGAAGAATCAATGTACTGGGCAAGAGGCGCGACAGGGGCGCGAGGCAGAACGATCCGAGAAGAACCGGGGTGGGGCTGAATTCTTGTTGTTCTCAGTACTGTCAAGAACTTTCTGTAAATTCCGTTCCATATCTATATCACACCGGGTGTTGTGATCCTTTTCTTCAGATGGTTAGTCACCCTAATGGTGCCCAAACCGGTCTAGACAGACCACCCGAAACGCCGCCGAAAGGCCAAAGCCGCTCCGGCGAACAGGCCCAGATAAACGCGCTCGGTTCAGGTCTGGATACGTCTGTCCATCTGTATCCAAAGATGATGCAGTTCTATTTTGTCACTTGATTTGCCGCCGGTTCGACTGTGGTGGGAATGGCATGTCGCGACGCCCTTCGGCAAGTCTTCCTCGAACTGTTTGAGCGCCTCTTCATCGGTCCACGGGCATTCCTCAGCTTGCTCACCGCTCGCGAGTTCCGAGATCCATTTGTTGATCTGGCCATGCCAGTGACGGGTGGTCTTCTCTTGCACGTAACCGATCATTGCGGCAAGAGAGAAATCTGCGCCATGGAGCCCCAACTTGAATCGCTGTATGCCACCAGTCGTGTCTTTGCCGCCTGTCACGTATTCCTTCTTGCGGTCTGATCTAGGGGCAGGCAGTCGCTTGCCCTCAAGAACGAGGAATGGGTCATAGATTGTATATAGCCTTGCCCCGATTAGCGTTGCCTCAGTTGGGGATGCGGACAGGTCGACAGTCGAACGGCCAGACTGGTATTCTTGGTGATTAAAACGGACCATGCCAAAAACGTTCTGGGCACGAGAATTGAGAAACTTGCACAATTGCAGGTTCAGCTTGTTCTCCGACTCCTCGTGGCGACGACCAGGATCGTTCCGCCAGGCCGGTAGTTGGTCCCGCACAAAACCAATCGTCCTCAACTCAAGGTTGGGCTGCTTAATTAGCTCGGATGTGATTCGGCCGAAGAACTGCGCTTCACTGCGTGCCTTGCCCATGTTCAGTAACCCTGCCTCCGGAGATTATCAAGCGTTTCATCGGCATCTCGAATCGCGGTCGAGCGAATCCAGTAACGCAGCCGATCGGGCTTGACCAGCAGCAGGACGTTTTCCGTGTAGAACCGCAACACGCGGATTGTCCGAAGGAATTCGTGCTTCTTGCCATTGTAGATGAGTGTGCGCAGGTCGTTCTCCGCTCCCTTGCCAAGCCAGGAGAGATTCGGGCGCTTCCCGAAGTAGAAAGGTTGGCATGTCAAACCATCGAGAAATATGGGGTCGCTTGCGTGCAGATTATCGTAGATACTTCCGAGCATCCGGACGAAGAATCTGGAGTATTCTTGAAGGTCGTCCGCCTTGGCCCGCTTTTTGAGGAGGTCTGAGTTCTGTCCCAACCGCACATAGTCGGCCATGAATTCTATGACGTCTTCGCACAGCACCTGCTCCCAGAAGGAAAGAGAAAGGTCTTGAGGGTCCTCGGGATAGGGCAATGCGTCGATGTCTTGCTTGAGAATCGCGGTGGCCTTGCCAACAAATGACTGCGTCCCATTAAGTGCGCAGCAGAATCGGTAGAAGCCATGATTTCTGCGAAGAGCCCGATAGAGTTTTCGGAGCGTTGAGGCCTGAGATGGGGGAGCATGGATTCCGATGATCTTGGCACGGTACGCAATGAAGCCCTTATCCCAGTAATCAATGGGTAGACTCTCAACTTCCCTTATCAGTATAAGTGGTGCGGTATAGCGGTCTTTCTTGTACGCAGAACGAAAGTGGGTTTCCGTAACTCTTCCGATTTGGCTTTCATCAATCCCCGAATCCGTTAGAGCTTCTGCCGGAAGAAAAGGCTTGCCGTGAAGAAACGGAGCTGGTTTACGCTCTACCGTCTTGCCTACGATGAATCCCTCGCCGTAGTTCCATCCATTTTCCTTCACGTATTCTGCCAGCGTGCGCATGCCTCGAAGGCGTTGAGATATTTCGAGCAGGCGGCCGCCGCCGAGAAGGTTCGCGCGCCAGACGTAGGGTTCGCTTTCGGCCAGCTTCTGGGGAACGCGGTGGCGGTCGTAATGGTCCCGCTCAAAGCAAATCCGTTCGTGGACGCTGGTGGTCCGCCGAAAAGTCCAATGGTTAATCTCATGATCCTCTGCCGGTCCACCAGCGCGAGCAAACACGGCGATCGTCATCTTGTCCGCCTTGTACAGTTTGCGGATCGAGGTGAAGTCGAGGATCGTTTCGACTTGGCGCTTCCGGAAAATGGCGGTCCGAAAGGATTCGGCTTTGCTGTTGTAAAGAAAACCGTGGGGTTGAATCAGGCAGATTCGGCCATCAGGACGTAGCAAGGTCAGTGTCTGCTCAAGGAACAGGTAGGCCATCTGTTCGTCCGGTACTGGACCACGCTCCCTGTTTTCCCGTTGGGCGGCTTCATCTACCTCGGCGGCGGCATCTGTCAATTTGGATTCGAACGGCGGGTTGCCAACGACGATGTCGAAACCGTCATCAAGAACCGTAGGTTCGCCTGAGTGGCGTTCCAGGATCTTGCTGAAGAAATCCGCGTCAAACAGATTGGATTCGCGAAGCTGGTCGAACGTGAGTTTATCCCAAATCTCTCCCGGTTTCAGCGCGTCGCAGATCGCCAGGCTCAAACTGAAGGCCGTAAGATCCACGGCAAAGGGGTCCAACTCGATCCCATGAATGCTCCATTTGAGCATCTCTTTGAGCGTATGGACGGCCGGTTTCCGCCAGCCGTTCTTGCTGCGCCAGACGTTGATCAATCTCCGGAAAGCGCCCACGAGGAACACGCCTGACCCGCAGGCCGGGTCCAGAACGCGTTCCCTGCCGGAGAGTTGTGCATACGGCATGGCGTGATCCAGCAGGAGCGCGGCAAGGAACGGCGGTGTGTAGACAGCGCCGTGGCCGCCTTGGACGAAACGTTGATACAGATGGCTGATTATCTCAACGGGCAGGTGTTTGAAAGAGAACAGTTCCCAAAAATGTCGCTGGCGATCTAGCGTTTTTCCTTCAACGAGTTCAGCAAATCCCTTGAGGGCTCGCCTCGTGAGCTTCTTTCGGTGTTCACTGGATAGTTTGAAGACGTCGCCATTGAACTTCTGCTCCAGGAAACTCAATAGTCGATGGACCTCTTTGGGGTCGCCGCCCTCTAAGACCTCCAAGAAGCTCCTTGCTCCCTTGTGCCATTGCCCAAACCAACCCGCACTGGGAAAGACGCCACGATCCTCGAGGTACTTGATGAGCACCACCAACAGGAGCAGCCGGCGCAGAACGGGATTCTCTGCCCCCTTCAGCGCCTCGTCCGCCTCAACAACAGCCTGGATCAGAGACTGGTGCGCGGCCTTCGCATAATCCGCCAACGGTCTGTTGCGGGGGTCTTCCCAGAAGGTACCATCGGCGAGACGAAACGCTGAGAATCTGCTGAGTTTTACCGTGATTGCCGCGGCGGTTTTCAGCTGCCACTCGGGATTGTACTCATATCTCTCATCAACCCTGAAGTCGGCACCTCGTGCGCAGGCCAGCACATCGATCCGGCTGGGCCAGGCGACGTAAAGCAGCGGCGCCCTCCCTTGGAGCCAGACCTGTGAGTGCAATAGCGCTAACTTCTGCTCGTCGAGTTGTTGCTTGGTATTGTCGACGACGTATGCCGCGACCTGGGATGAGCGTCCTTCGGTAAACCGGCGGAAGAACACGAAATCGATGCGTTTGAAGGTCTCCGCGTCAATGACCGCTGCGTGCTCGTCGATGCTCAGATCTGCGCGAGCGTCGAGGTCATGCACAGGGACCAGGCCATGAATGGGCTCGCCATTGGAGCCAATAAAATCGAGAGCTTCGAGGAGGGCATTTGCCATCGCACAGGACCTCAGCAGCCACAAGCACCTGCGACGTGTGACTCCGTTGGTGTTGTTATTGAGGCAATTGTAACATAGCGTCGGCGGATGTCAATTGTTTTTCGCGGCCCGGTGTCAAGCCCGTTTTCTTCGTAACTGACGGCGCGCCTCTCACCCCTGCTTCTTCCGGTAAACGCGGACGTAGTCGATGCAGAACTGCTGAGGGAAGATGGTGTCGTCGACTCCCTTCTGTCCGCCCCAGGCGCCGCCTACCGCGATGTTCATGATCAGGTAGAACTCCTTGTCGAAGGGCCAGGTGTCGGTGCCGGTACCCTCGTTCTCGAATGTGAGGTAGTTGTTGTCGTCGACGAAGAAGCCGATTCTTTGAGCGTCCCATTCGACCGCGTACACGTGGAAGCTCTTGTCCGGATCGGGGATCTTGATCTTCGAGCCCTTTTGCGTGCCCTTGACGTGGTTGTATGCCTTGGTGTGAACCGTGCCGTAGATGTTGTGAGGCTCGAAGCCGACGTATTCCATGATGTCGATCTCGCCGCAGGCCGGCCAGCGGATCTTGTCGCGATCCGCCCCGAGCATCCAGATCGCGGGCCACATACCCCTGCCGCCGGGCAGCTTGGCGCGGACCTCGATCCGCCCGTACTGCCACTGCGCCTTGCCCCTTGTGATTACGCTGCCGGATGTGTATTCCGTGTACTCGCGCGATTTCCGCCAGTCTTTCTTCTCCGCCGGATCGTAGCCGGGGTTCTTGAGCCTCTCTTTTTTCGCCTCGATGATGAGCATCCCGTTTTCGGCGCGGACGTTGTCAGCGCCGGCGGGCGTGTAGAGCTGCAGCTCTTCATTGCGAAGGAACCCTTCCTCGCGCGTCCATTTCGAGCTGTCCGGCTCGCCGGTGTAATCGAACTCGTCGGACCATACCAATTCCCATTCGTCGGTGCGTGCGTTTGTCGCGGACATGACTGGTTTTCTCCTGAGGGTGTTCGATGGGCTGGACCCCATGGCGGCCCTCCGCAACGAGGCATCGCGTCAGTCGTGACGAACGGATCATTTCCGGCGCTTTCTGCCGCAAATCTTACCGTTTTCCGCGCGCAAATGACAAGCGGCTCTGCAAGTCCCTGCCGCCCAAGGACTTGCGTACCTATGCGGTGCCAGGCACCGCAGTTGCCGGCACCGCAGTTGCCCCGCAGTTGCACGGTGCCAGGCACCGCAGTTGCAATGTACATCAACCTGCTTTTTGGCATGTTTCAACCTGTCCAGAGCACGGGTGCCGGGCAGCGCTTTCCAGTCTCATTTCCCTGCCTTATTCCGCGGCCGGGCGCGGGACGCGGCATATGTGGTCTTTGCCTATCACGCGGCGCCGTCAAGGCTCAGGGAGGACACTGTCAGGATAGAAGCCCATTGCCTTCGTCGTCGCCGGGATTGTAGGCGCCGTGATACTCTCCGTCGGTTCCAAAGTCTTTCGACGCTACGTGGCGAAGATCGGGAGACAACGCCATACATGCCTCATACCAGAGCGCGTTGCCTCCGGCCTGCATTAGCCGTCGCTTGGTGTCCATGATACGCTGCTCGCAAGCGCGCATGATCCCGGTTGACGACACACTTCTGTGCGCGACTTCCCATTGTGACAGGATGCCGGCGAGATGAAGTGCCGCTGCCTGAGCGGGTTCCGGCCTTGCCAAAAGTTTGGCGGCATACCGCCTCGACGAATCGTCGTCGCGGCCAAATCTGCCTTCCTCCGTCCATCTACGTATGTAGAATGCAGGAGGTTGCCACCACGGCTGCAAGATTCCGCACGCCGGGCAGGTGAATGGCCAGTCGGGCACTGCGGAAATCCTCTCTCCGCAGGAGCAGATCGAGTCAATAGTGTTGCCGGGCGGTTTTGCCCCTGCAGCCTCAAGAAGGCTAATGATCTCCTTATTATTTGTGTTTGTCGCAGCCCTCAACGGTGTGCTCCCTTCCTTCGATTGGATGTTCGGATCAGCGCCTGCTGCGAGCAGTCTCTTAACGGCAGCCGCACCTGTGCTCCCCTCCGATTTTGCGGCCCGATGCAGTACGGTCTCGCCGTTACTGGATTGCCAGTTGGGATCAGCTCCGGCTGCCAGCAGCAGCCCGACGACATCTGCGTGGCCCCCGTACGCTGCCAAAAACAGAGGTGACAGTTTGCTGGAGCTGGCCCAACCGCGCCGGGAGGGCACATCAGTGAGGCACGTGTTCGGGTCAGCGCCGCCTTTCAGAAGCGCCTGCACTCTGGCGCTCTGCCCCTTATAACTAGCCTCCAGCAGCGCTATATTGCTGTCCCGAAGCGCCTGCGCTCTGTCATTCTGTCCCTCAGAACTAGCTTCCGCCGGCGCCATATTGATTTCCCGACGCGCCTCCGCTGCGTCACTCTGACCCTCAGGACTAGCTTCCACCGGCGCTATATTGATTTCGCGCTTGGGCTTGTGTCGTCCACCGAATAACATCCGAAACCAACTCATGACGTCGCTCCTTTCTGCCAGTATTTTCTGCCGAACGATAGGAGTCAGGCGCGCGCGTTACCGCATCGCCTGCACTCCTTGGTCCGGCTCTCTTCATTTCCAGAACTGCCACCAGTTCTTACCAGTTTTGGCGGATCGCGTGCCGAACTTTGCCCGCCGCGCTACGACCTTCTTCCAAAGGCCCGCAGCATCCAACTTGCCGGCCGCGTAATACTCTGTATACCAAGCGTCGTCGGCATCATTTGAGTTGGATCGCGCGAAGTTCTGGACAATTCTGCCAGTAAGGCCGAGGGCCCGTGGGTCCATCCCCTCGTGCGCGCAGTCATTGTGGGCGTCCTGCACAGACGGATACGCGAAAAGGCCGGTGAACTGCACGCTCTTGCCACTGCTTCCTTTCTGAAAGAGGTTGACGTAAACCATGTCCTCTGAGAGCCCGCAGGAATCTTGGGTCCAATGCGCTTGGAACACGGTCTCGTAGCGTTCCACAACATCGCACAGTTCATCTGGGGTGAGATAGTACCAAAACCCACCCTTCGGCGTGGAGAACCTCTCTTCAAGGACTGTCTCAAGTTCCTCCAGGGTGAGTACGTCGGGCAAGTCTTGTGTGCGTTGGGATGCAGGGCCTTTTCTTTCCATGGGTGCGGACGCTTCTGCGGTCTCGTCTGGAGCATCCTCTTTCTCTCTCCGAACGCGCCCCAGACCAGAGCGCGATGCGAACGCTTCGCCCACAAGATTTCCCGCCGAGTCAATCTTTCCGGCTTCAGGCAATGGTTCCGCAACGCAGTCTTGGCCTTCCACGAACATTGGCTCTGCCGCTACGTTCTTGAACTGCGGACTTGCTGACAGATCAGCCTTGATCCCAGTGATGACGCTGGCGTTTTGGCTCTGTACTGCGATGATGAAAACCGATTCGCTATGCATGAGTGATGCGGCGCTGTCTCCTTCGTAGAGCAGGGCGTGTTTCATGGTCGCCGGGTCCATGATGCGCCAGAATACCGCCCAGCAGTCAGAACCATACGCTTTCGTGGCGTCGAACCGAATGCCAATTGTTGGCAAGTTTGGGATCATACCGCACCTCCTTTTCTATTCACGCGGAACGGTTTGCTGAACCAACTCATGACGTCGCTCGTTTCTGGCAGTTCTGTTGCCGGACAATGTTTGAACAGACCGCACAAACCCCTCGAGGCAGGCCGCCTTCTTCGGCCTAAATCGAGGAACATCCGACGATCGGTTGCTCGGACCCCTTGTGGCATCACATCTTGCCTGCGTGCCGGCCCGTTCGCCCTGCAACCCAACCAAGAAGCGATTATACATCTGCCGGGCGGGGGTGTCAAGCTCGTTCTGTTCGGCTGCGTGGCGGTGCTGCGCCGGTCACCGCAGTTGGCTATCCGGCTCGAGGACTACAGGGGAAGCTCTGTCCCGATTCCCCGTTTGCGTGCTTCATCGTAAATAAGAATCGCCGTCGCCATGTCGTCGAGAGCCAGGCCGAGGTTGATGCAGATTATTCGCTCATCATCTTTCTGACGGCCCGGCTTCTTGCCGGCGACAATCTCGCCAAGGTCCGCATACGGCTGCGGAGTGCACTTGAAATAGCCCTCACCGCGATAGTATTCCATCTGGGATAGATCGTCGGTCGCGAGCTTATCGGCCTGTTCGAGGGCCTCGCCTTGCCAATATGAGTCAAAATCTACGGGGCTGGCAAAGGCTCCCTCGCCCAGCCATCCGGCCTCAATCACGGGGGCCGGATGCTTGAGTATCGGACCGCTGGTGACGACCAGGTCCAGGCCGACGACGGCCTTGCGGGGATGGTCGACGACTTCTATTTCAAGCTGAAGGGATTTGCCCATCTCCCTGGCGTACTGCTCAGCGACGTCGCGATGAATGTCGTAGGCCTTGACTTTGGTGATCGCGAACAAGGTTGCCAGGGCCTCGAGGTTGCTCCTCCCCTGCACGCCGCACGCTATGATGCCCGCCGTTGAGCTGTCCTTTCGGGCCAGGTACTTCGCGGCAACTGCCGTCGCAGCGCCGGTGCGTTTTGCAGTGACCCAGGTCGCGTCCATCACAGCGATAGGAATACCTGTTTCAGGATCATTCAGAATGAGCAGCCCGCTTATGTAGGGGAGTCCCTTCTTTCGATTCTCAGGATATCCCGACACCCATTTCATGCCCGCCGCTTTCAGGCTTGGTATGTATGCGGGCATCGCGTGGATGAACGCGTCCTTGCTGGTATGAATCCCGGGTTTGGGCGGCATCTCAACTCGCCCTTCTCCCTTCTCCCTGAACATATTGTCGAGCGCATCGATGATCTTCGCCATCGGCAACCCGACGCGCTCGACATCCTCTCTGGATAGGTACAGCATTTTGCGCGTGGTCATTTGCTCGATTCCTCTGTGGAATGGCGTGAAATTAAGGCGTCCGCGCCGTTGTAGGGGCCGGCTGAGCGAGTCTTCGAGCGAATTGCCTGCCCTCTGAATGCCTTGATTTCACGCCATTCACTCCTCTGTGCGTCATTCCGAAGAAGGAATTTTACCACGGAGAGCACGGAGCACACTGAGAAGAAGAAAGATGTGATTCAATTCCCTCTCTGAGATCTCTCCGTGCTCTCCGCTTGTTCGCCATAGCCTGTGGCGACGGCGGATGCTCTCCGTGGTTAATCGTCTTTCATTGCGATGCGGTCGTATTCGTCAAGCATGATTCGGTAGCTCTCGGGGGCATGCTCGGAAAAATGGGACAGCTACCTATTTCAATTGCACGGGACAGATGGCCATGTTTGGAGCGTGCAAATGCCCGTGCCGACTTGCCTGCAAATGGAACTGAAATAGGATAGCAGTCCCGATTTTTCCGCAGTTCTTCCATTAGTTCGAGCTTGGAAAAAGGGCTCACCTAAATCCCCTGCAACAGGTTCTCCATCAGCCGTCTCGGATGATGCACCAGAGCTCGGTACACCAGGATCGGCGGGAAGATCGCCCAACAGAAAAGCACGCCGATAAAGATCATCCAGTACCTGGGGAAGCCTGTTACGTCGATCTCGTAAGATACTTCTGTTCTTTCTCCTTTGCCTTCAACTCGTATCGTCCCTTTCTTGGGGAGAAGCGGCGCGGATTGCGTCATGTAAGTCCCATGCTTAAACGAGATCGAGCCGTCCGCATTTTCCGTGATCTCGAAATTGCCGCCCGACATCGCCAGCTTCAGTCTATCGAGGGTATCGGCGGGGTTTCTGTCTACCATTTTTCTTCCTGTGATCATCTTCGTTGCCTCCGGGCCGAACGGTTCGAGTCGGGCGCGGCTGATCCGTCGCCTGCAGTCCTGTGTCGAGGGCGTTGTTCAGATTTCATTGCGATGCGGTCGTATTCATCAAGCATGATTCGGTAGCTCTCGGGGGGCATGCCCGGGAATATGCAGTTGGAGGTGGAGAAGATGTAGCGTTTGCCCATTCCCCCGTGCTCCATGCAATACTGGACCGATTCTCGAATCTTCTCGTCATCCGCGTCCTGAAGCATATTGCACGCAACGTTCCCCATCAGGATCCAATCCGGGTATTGTCTGCGAACTTCCTTGATGTCCATGTGACCCTGAGGGTCGACCGATTGGTATCCGTCAATACCCGTAGAATGAATTTGATCCAGGATTTCCCTGAGATCCCCATCAGAGTGCAGGATGGCTTTCTTGCCGAGATCGTGCGCGGCCGCAACAAGCTCTGTGAGATAGGGTGTCACGAATTCGCGGAAGTGGCCGGGCGAGATGAAAGGACCCTCGTTGAATCCGAAGTCATAGCACAACAAGAAGAAATCCGCGCCGGCATCCGCTTGCATCCTCAGGCGGTCCTTTGCGGCGTCACATTTTTTTCGTGCTTGAGAATGCATTTCATCGGGTCGCTCGAACATCATAACGACGAAATCCATGATGTCACTGCCGGACGGCATCCAGAACACGCCACTCCAGTCGTAGCCGCTGATGAGCGCCCTGTCGCCCAAGGCTTCTTTGACTTTTGTGATTCCCTGGTCCGGCGGGTGCTCCGAGCTGAAGCTCGCGACCGCATAGCCTAAATCCTCAACGAGGCGATGCTGCAGCTCGATATGAAATCCCAGGAGTGCGTCGAGCCTGGCAGCTTCCGAAGAATATGCTTTCTCCTTCACCTCTGTCCGGTCCATTCCAAACATTTCCTTTGCGAGATGGAAGTCCAGCTCGAAGTGAGGCGGCTTGTCGGGGACATGCCCCTTCAGGAGAGCCGCCAGTCTGTCCTTGCCGGTCATCGTGTTTCTCCGCGCCTCAAGAATCTCCGGATCGCCTGCTCGAGGGCGCCGCGATCATGCAGTGTGTGTAACACTTCATTGCGAAGCGATTATACACGTGCCGGGCGGGGGTGTCAAGCTCGTTTTGTTCCGCTGTGTGGTGGGCAGGTCCGGCTCAACGGCGAGATGAGGCCGACGGATTATTGGGGAGCGCGGCTATGGGCGCGTCCGCTCGACGCGGCGGCCGGCCCGGATGTTACGTCCACTGCAATTGCAGCTTGCGATGGTGTTCCGCACAGTCCCTCAGGTACAGATTGATGAGGTTCTGATACGGCATCCCCTTGGTATATTCCTTGCTCTCTTTCTTCGTTGCCTTGCGAGCAGATATGATACGGATCACGCCTTCATCCTTGCGGTACGTGTAGCACACCAGGAGCATCCGCAGTCTGGCGCTGATACCCAGTTTGAGGTCAAGCGCCCCTCAGGTGCTCATTTCTTCTCCTCTATCAACAGGCCGACCTCGTGGTATAGAGTCTGGTGTGGCTCAAAAAGCTTGGCACGAAAGCGTTCGACCAGATCGACCTCTGCCGCAGAAGGACGAACGCTGTCGAGGGCAAGCCGGGCTGCCAACTCCGGCGGAGCATTGCGGTACTTGGCGATGCGTGGCGCACCTGCTCGAAATCCCTGCAAAACGCTATCCCATGCGTTTTTGGATTCCGGTCTGTCAGTTGTTGCCCCCTTACGCAACGCGGCGAATGCTCGTCGAAGAATCCAACGATACTCGTTTGAGGACATCTTGTGTTGCCTGAGGAGCGCAACGTGTTGTGTCTTGAGTTCTCTGTGCAGCCTTATCAGTTCCTTCCCCGCACGAAACGCGAGACCGATGCCGCCCCCCTCTCTGGCTTTCTCGGCGCGTTTTGCCTTAATCGCGCTCGCGATTGCCTCAACCTCGGGAACCAGACCCGCCCGGATTTCTACGTAGCGGTCAACCTGCTGTCGTGACAAGGCGTCAGCAGACCGGGCATCGAATGGAAACTGGCTGTTCGTAAGGGCATATTCCTTCTTGATGGCGCGGGATGGCGCCGAGATCTTGTGCCGAATCAGGAAAAACGCGCACACAACTATTACCAAGACAGTCAGACAACCGACACAACCCTTATTCACCTTTTTCTTCTCGTTTTGCGTGTCCATATACGACCTCGTTCTTTTTCTCGGCCTGCGTGCTTCTAAGAGCCTACAGACCCCCAATCCCTGAGACACACCGTAAGCCACAGCGGCTACGGCGAACATCGAAATCCTTCGGGCCTCCGGCGCGACCCCGAGCTTACAGGACATAGCGGGCAAATCCGGATGTGCTGTGAAGAGGGCAAGGGAGCCTTACACAGCCTCCCCCAACGGACATCCATCTTCGCGCGGCGGTATAAGTATAGCACGTTCTTATTGGAATGTCAAGTTAGCGTCTCGCATCTTTTCAGGCAGCGGCCACATCTTCCTGCGCTGCCTCCCGAGCCTGGCGGACCTCCCGGGGTGCGCACAGCCCGTCGCTCTCGAACGCCGCCGATGGCCGGACAGTAATGGTGGAGAACTGACCCCGGCAGGCGATGAGGCCGACCGCAACGATTTCCGCTCTTGATTCCGCCGGGCGATTAGTGTATTCTTCCTTTATGTCTCGGCGACGAATGTTCTGAGAAACATACACAGGAGAATCTTTCATGAAATACCGGCGACTTGCGGGAACTGATATCGACGTGTCGGTCATTTGCCTTGGGCCTATGCGGGCCGCGGCGAGGGAACCGAAAAGCGACGAGAAGTCCAAAGCCGGCGAGGAGGCGTTGCGCGCGGCGCTCGACGCGGGCGTCAACTTCATTCATTCGAGCTACGAGTACGGAACCCGATGGATGATGGGGCGGGTATTCAAGGACCATCCCAAGCGTAACGATTTGCATCACGTGATCAAGGTGCCCGTTCCGGATTCTGACGACAACGATCGCTTCGACGCGAAGAAGTTCCGCCTGCGCATCGAGGAGGCCCTGCGCGATCTGCACGCCGAACGGATCAGCGTGCTGCAATGGATGTGGCGCAGCGATCCCAACACCGACGAGCGGCGGCTGCCCTCGCTCAGCAGCATTCTTGACGACGTTGTGGAGGTATTCGAACGCATGCGCGACGAGGGCAAGGTGGGGCACCTGATGACCTTCCCCTACACCGTCCCGTGCGGGCGCGCGGCCATTGAAACGGGCCGGTTCGCCGGGCTGATCGCCTACTACAACCTTGTCGAGATGGAGATGGCCGATCTGTTTGACGATTTGGAGCGGCGCGATATGGGGTTCATCGCCATCAGGCCGCTGTACCAGGGCATCCTCACCGACGAGCGCGCGGATCAGAGTTCCCTGCCGGAGGGCGACCGCTTCGCCGGCCCGAGCCACACGTCCTACTTCGCCAAGCGCAAGCAGGTGGCCGAAGCCTTCCGCGAGGAGATCGGCGGCTCGATGACCAGCTTCGCCATTCGGTTCGCTCTTGCGGCCCCGCTGGTGGCAAGCGTTGTGGTTGGCCTCAACACCCCCAAACAGGTGGCGGGAGTGACCGCTGCCGTCGAAGAAGAATTTCCCCCGATCGAGACCGTCACCAAGGCCCGCAAGTTGTGGGCATCGGGGTTCAGGGCGGGGTGAGAGCGGGGGTGGGGTGCGGGTGTTTTCTTCTGAAGGCTTACCACGGGCTGACCGTGTGGCAGCACCATTTTCCGCACGCAAATGTCAAGCGGCTTTGTAAGGCGTTGGGGGGTAGGGGCTTACGAGGCGGCAGGCGCGGTCAGCTGCCGGGCACCGTTAGGCATCGGGCGTTGTCAGGCACGTCAAGCACTATGCATAGGCCGATCGAGCTTCTCATCCAAGACATTGCACAGCCGAGAGAAATAGGGCAGGACCTTCAGCTTCTCGGGGTCGAGTTGGCCCAGCAACTCGAACGACCGCTTTCCCTTCTCATACATCCGATCCCTGCCGCAATTCTTTGTGGCATTCTTCAGTGCAGTCTGAACGTCATCTTTGGATCGGTTCTCCAGATCGTCGGTTGGAGGCAACGCTTTTTCCAGCAGGTACTGCCCAAAGAAGTTCTTCACCGCCTCCTGATCGGCAGCAATCCAGGTTTCCATGCATTGCACCATGAGGTGGGCCTGGTCATCTTCCGCATCATCCGGCTTATCCCAGTTATCCTGATCTTTCAGATGATCCCATGGCTCCTTGCTCACGCCGGACTCACTATCGACCAGCAGGAGTGGATAAGTACCTGCTGCCGAACAGCCAACGGCTGTCCTGAAGTCATCGAAGGCAGATAATCGTCCACCGCATGAAGTGATTGCCGGCATTCGTCCGGCGAAGCCGGCCCTTTCAAGCAACTTGTGAAAGCCTTCACGGCATCTAATTCTCAGCGCCTTGCTGTCGCCGCCGCCTTCCACGTAGATCTTCACCTTCACCAGCGGGTCCCCCCTATCTCGCCCTTTGTCCACAGTTGGCCAAGAGTGTACTTCTCCAGCCATACCTTCAGTGTCTCTTGATCCAGCCTCTTCATCACTGTCGATCCGTTATGCTTCTCACAGACGATAACGGACTCCGGTGTGTCGGTCAGTTCATCTACGAGCACGTCCGAGTGAGTCGTCACAATCAACTGACAGCGTTGTGAAGCCTTGACGAGCAACTTGGCCACGGTTGGCAACACATCGGGATGCAGACCCAATTCCGGCTCTTCGATACAGACCAGCGGCGGCGGGTCGGGATGGCACAGGATCGCCAGCAGGCAGAGATAACGTAGCGTCCCGTCGGACACGCGCGTAGCAGGAATGCTGAACTTGCCTTCCTCAAGGAACAACTGCACCCAACCAGCCGGAAACTGAACGTTGAAATCCTCTATGCCGGGGTACAGCGCGGAGAGCTCTTTCAGTAATTCGCCTTTGACCCGCGGCCGAAGCGCATTGAGAACGTGCGCGAGGTTTTCGCACGTATCGGAGAGATACTCGCTGGGAAGATCCGCCTTCTGCGGTTGGCAAAGGACAGTCTTTCGGCCGAATGCCCATTCTAGATAGAGCCGAAACCTGCTGTACACCTTGCTCAAGTATGACAGTACCAGGTACTGCTCGGGGGCTTTGATCTGGGAGAGAACGGACTCCTCTGGGTTGATCGATTCTCTTAGTAGTGACCTCTCCTCTCCTTCATCCTCGGCCCATTGTGGTCTATCCCATACGCTAATGAAACCATGTTCGTTCCTGTAAAAGGAAAACGGGGTACTCTGGCCCGGGGAGGGCTCCTTCTTTTCAATACGCTCTTCTGTGACTTCGAACCGTTGGCCATGCTCAACAAAAGAGAACATGTGTCTAACCGACATGTCGGTTTGGTCGGGGAAATCGATTATTGCTTCGATTGACGCCGTAGGGTTCCGCTCGCCTTTCCAAAGCCAGTCGCGCACACCGCCCGTCTGCTTCACCGGTGCGGATAGGTCCTTCGGCGCCGCTCGCAAGAGGCCTATTGCCTCCAGCAGGTTCGACTTGCCGCTTCCATTAGGTCCGATCAGCACGTTCAGCGACTTGAGCGGAAGTGGCTCTGTGTCAGGTCCAAAAGATAACAGGTTTCGGAGTCGGATCTCCTGGATTACTGGCTTCATGATTCGGTCAACTCCCAAACGGTTTCGGCCGTCATCATCGATTGTTTCCTTTACGGAGTCAAGTCCATCGCGTGCAAGGAGCCACCAGCAACTCCTTGTCATCATCGGAGCCGTTGAAGAAGCCCCGGCATCCGCCAAGCGGAAGTGGGCTACGCCGATAGCGAACGACTTACAGCGATCCCACAATGACTTTGAAGCCCAGTGGGCCCTCTTTCAACAGGCCCACAGGCACCATCTTCTTCCGCAGTATAGCCTGACTGCCAAGGGATGTCAAGCATGAAAACATGCCTGTCCGCATCATCCCGGCAGATACGCTCCGCAGCGCCTGAGCGTCGATACGAGCTCCTGGGTATCCAGAGCGAAGGCCGGGGTCTGGGTGCGAATGGACTGCACTGCAGCAACGCCCGCCGCCTGACCCATCATGAAGCAAGCGGGCTGATCGGTGCGGTGTCAGGCACCGCTGGCTGGCGTTAGCTCGAACAAATTGCCTGCCCACGGATTCGGCCACTGCAGGAGCGTTTCAGCAGTCCTCTGTCTCGGTTTCCCCAACACCTTCGCTCAGCCCTTTAGCAGGGCTGCGACTTTATCCATGTATGCGTGGAAGTCCGATGTCAGTTCCGACATCCGCTGGGCAATTCGCTGGGGGTCATGGTTCTCGGCCGCCGCGTCGGCCACACGAATGGTTTCGGCGAGATCCGACGCCTTTGCCGCGTTGAGGTGATTGGTCTCGTGCAGGCCGAACAGCCTCAACAGACTATAGGTCTTGGACACGCCCCCGGGTGTGATCGTACGATCCTCCCAGTCCACCGAGACGACCGGAGCGAGATTCCTCAGGCTGAACAGGGTCCCGTGAAAGCGATCAGTGATTTTCAACGCGAAGTACTTATGCACCCCGGCCCACTCGAATGGTGACATAGTGGGGAAGCGGCAGTCGCGGCGTCTTGCGGTGAGGCCAGATATCACCGCGCGGTATCCTCTCGACTGGTAGTGGTCCACAAGCTCGTAGCAAAGTGGTACGGTTACGGGGAGGTGAACGGACACGATGGGTTTGTCGAACTTGACGCGCCTCTTTTTCAGCAACCGGTCAATGTGCCCATAGTCGATCTCATATGAGATGGTGGGATCGGGCACGAGTTCAAGTTTGGATTCGTCTTTCAGCCCGAGGCTCTTCATGAAATCGTATGTATTGTCGTCTCTGACCCCCACGAGGTCAAAGGCGTTGACCGATTCCGACAATATCGCATGGTATTTCTTGTCCACCATGTCGAGCCTCATTGCCCCCACCGAGGCGAGCATTACCTTCTTGCATTTAATGTCGGGCGGCAACCAATAAATGGGCACCTGCCCCGAGGCACGCTGTCTCGGCAGAAACTCCAGCACCGTGTCCGCTCCCACCATGATCATTTCATAGTCCTGCTTGCGTATATAATCCGCCGCCATCTCATAATCAACGGTATTCAGTTCGTCCGAGCTCCTGGGCAAGCACTTAGCCTGCAGGGTGGTGAAGGCCTTGAAACGCCGATAGTCGTTTATCAGACGCTCAGGGCTTATGAATCCTTTGCGGAGCCGGAACGTGGGCTTTCTGAATATGTAGTTGATCAGTTCCACGCGATAATCGGGGCACCGTTTCTGCAACGCCTTCAACATTGAATAAGCCTGGAGAAAGGTGCCCGGATTGTGGCCCCAGAAGTAGGTGAGAATGCCGATCTTCTTGCTCATGCAAACGTCCTTACTCTTCGCGACGCAAAACGCGCTTCTGTGTGGCTAGCCTCTTCCTCGGCCGCCGAGACTCCTGCGAATACGCCGCAGCACCGCCAAGGGCAACTTCCAGGGCCTCCTCAACATCTCCTGCAGTGCGCGAATCAACACTGAGCGCCTCACAAACGGCGACATGGCCCGTTCAAACTTTTCCACGTCCTTCCCCGCGGCAGGCCAGGCCCTGCGGCTTTCCATGCACATCCGCCAGGCAACACCCGCCCGTCGCCTCTCCAGGAATGGCAGCCGTTTTGACGAAATCGGTCCCCGTTTGGGCGGCACTCGCCGGCCCTCTTTCGCCGCCAGCCGACACCACTGATGGATGAGCCGGCGCTTGGTGTGTACCACCCCCCGCTGGCTGGCAACCACCTCGTCGAGACCCAGATCCGATAGTGTGAGTTCCCCTTGCTCAGTTCCGCGCCGAAGCATGTTCAGGATTATCTCGTTACGCGCTATGACGATACTGGTGCCCCGGTTTTCGTTCTCGTATGCCGGAAGCCATGCGTCCATGAAAGTAGCATCGGCCAGTTCTGCAAATGTGTCGTCGCAGAAGTTGCAGCCGTTGGGGGTGAAACAGCGGTCCGTCCATATCTGAGCCGGCCCCGCCGACATTCGGACCACCCCCCGGCGCTCGTCGGAGCTTCCGGCATCGCTGCGAAATCGGATGCCGTGGTCCCGCGCTCTCTCTTTGGGAGCCTCGATGCGAAAACGCACCTCGTCGAGCCTGGCAGGGTCGCCCCCGCCCAAGGCGCACGCGTACTCCGCGAAAAAGCTGCTCTTGCCCTGCCCGCACACCAACCCCAACAGGAACTTTACCCTCCGCCGAAGCTTTGGATGTTTCCGCATTGCCAGGCGAAACGCCTTGATGCAGCACGGCAGGCCGACCACAGCGTAGCGGCCCTCGTTGGAGAGAATATGGCGGACGATCTCGCTCGTCTGCACCGGGTAATAGGACGAGCCGGCACAGCTCCTGATCTCTTCCGGCGAGCCGCATACAACGAACTCGAACAGCCTGCCGCGCTTACTCGTCGGCCGCACGCAACAGGCCTTGTCGATCCGGTTCTCGCCGAGGAGCCTTTCGAGGGTCCACGTTGCCAACCCACCCGACGCCCCGTTCCCCCGGTGGCCCCGCACATCCGAATAGCCCATCACCGCAGAAAGATAGTAGCCAACTTCGGGGCGGTGTTTGATCCCCGGGGCGCCGGCGAACAGTTCCCGCCCGAGGGTGTCTTCGTTATCCGCCTGTTCGCACCAGGCGGGGCACGACTGCAAACACAGGTCACACGTCTGGGCGCAGGCCCCCTTGTCTCGGGGGGCATATTCTCCGAACTGGTTGAATTCGACCGTGAGGTTGCCGTTGGGGCATATCCCGGCGCACATGCCGCAACCTACGCAGAGGTCGTGCGCCACCACTTCGGTGCACACGTTTCTTGTAGGTGATGTTGTCTGGTCGCTCATAAGTTGCTCCGGGGTCCCTCTACGTGGTCGCCGGGGCGGAACCCATCGAAATCCCCGCCAGGTATCTGTCTGGCGTCCGCCGGAGTAATGGTCACAGGCACCGTTTTCATACCCTACTCCCCTGCCTTGTTGTGTGGCCGTCCGCAGGGCGCGCGGAGCCCAAGCATAACCTCCTTGGTGGCTTCTGTGCCCTTTGCCTCTCTCATTTCTCTGCCGGCTCCGGCAGATACGCTCCGCAGCGCCTCAGCGTCGATACGAGCTCCTGTGTATCCAGAGCGAAGGCCGGGGTCTGGGTGCGAATGGACTGCACTGCAGCAACGCCTGCCGCCTGGCCCATCATGAAGCAAGCGGGCTGATCGCGGATCGCGCCGTGCACCTTCAGATCACTCGAGTTGCACCTCCCCGCAACCCATAGATTCCGCCAACCCTTGGGGACGAGTATGCGGTAGGGCAGCCCATACGTTTCCCCAAATCCCAGTGTGTCGGTCTCTCTGAACTCCTTGAGGTAGCGCTCATACTGCTCGTCGGAACAATCGTATACGTGGATGTCGACCTTCTTGCAATAGACGGCGATGTTGTCCGGGAAGTGGCGCCGCGCCTTGAAGTCGTCGTAGCACAGCTCGTACTCACCGACGATTCGCCGCGACTCGCGTACTCCCATCAGGCTGGCCGTAGTCGCCGGCAGCATGTTTTCGCATCCGGACAAGTACTTGCGGCAAAACGCGGTATACTCCCGAGCCAGCTTTCGCCCCTTGATCATACCATCCGAGAGGCTTCGGCAGTTCAGGGCGTTCATCCCGAAAAGATGGCCGGAGTTCATGATGGCCGTCGTTCGGCCCGTCCTGAACAATCCGGGAACGTGCCGGTCCGGCTGGCTGAAGAATCCGTCTTTGATGGCTTTGAAAACCGCCTTCTCATGGTCTCCGAGGCGGTCGAAATCGATGCCCGTCTGCAGGCAGCACAGCGTCGGCGGCATTATGTGCGGGGTGTCTCGTCCGGCTTCGCGACAGTCGGCGCCGCAGAGGTCCGCCACGATCGCATCGCCGGTGGCATCGACGAACGCTCTCGCCGGAACAAAGCGGCAACCTTCCACGTTGTGCAAGATGAAGCCGTCAACTCTCCGGGCTTCTCGGTCGGCCTCAGCATCGATGACTCTTGTGAAGAACCGAACCTCGACGCCCGCTTCCACGCACAGGTCGTCGAGGAGTATCTTCAGGCCCTCAGGCTCGAAGCCGGTGGAACCGCAGAAGCGTGTTGTCCATGCTTCCGGCGTGACGTGTGGAGGAAGGTGTCCGCGTTGATGCATCGTCTTCACGATCTCGAGCATCAGGCCGCCGATCACGGAGTGGGTCCCGGCCGACAGGGCGGACCATTGGCTCACCAATCCCGAGGTTGCCATGCCGCCGAGGCATCCGGTTGCCTCTACCAGGAGCACCTTAGCCCCCTGCCGCCCCGCGCAAATGGCAGCAGCCGTTCCCGCCGGCCCGCCACCGGCCACAACAACGTCATAGGGGTCGTCAGTGGCGATCTCCCGCTGCAAGAGGTAGGTTTTCATGATTGTTCCTTTCGAACGGCGAGGTGAGCGGCGGCGATCAGCCATCTTGTTGGACGCTCATTTTTCGACCGACTATCAGCAGGTACGTGGGCAACTTGTCCAAGTTCGCCTTCGCCCAAACCTCGTTCTCTTTGTGTTCCCCGTGTTCATCCACCTTCAACAAAGCGCAGCCTGCGTCCACCACAGCCTGGATGTGATCCGAGACCGTCCAGTGGAACTCGAATTGAGGGAGTCCTTCATCAGATTGGTACTCGTAAGGCCCGCGGTCGAAATACCGGTGGCATGGCGCCGGCCCTTCGGCGTCGAGCCACATCCGCCGGATCGGATGGTAATCGTTGACGATGAACAGGCCTCCTTGCCGCAATATGCGCACGGCTTCATCATAGTACTTGCGAATGTCGGAAACCCACACCGACACGTGCCCTCCGGTGTATACGAGATCAAAGCTGCCGTCCTCGATGCTCGCCAAGTCGGTCACATCCGCTCTAATGAAGGACACATCAAGCCCGAGAGCCCCGGCCCGCTCCCGGGCGATCTCCAACTGCCTCTCCGAAATGTCCACTGACGTGACCCTGGCGCCGAGCCCGGCCAGTGCCAACACGACTTCGTTGTCTCCGCTCCCCAGCACGCAGACATCCCTGCCGTCGATGTGGCTGAGAAAAGGAAGCTCTGCGGGCGAGAGCGCAAGGGTAGGGTCACGATGGCGCCTCCGCCACACGCCCCTCTCGTCGGCCCTCTTCCGCCAGGCTTCAGCTTGGGCATTCCACACGGCTCGATTCGCTTCGTGAAGCTTGTTCATCTCTCGTGTCCAACGTTGTGCATCCGCCGCAGCCTTCAGGACGCCGGCCAGACACCCTTGCTGCGGCATTCCTACTTCTGTTCAACTATCTCGTCTTTCATCGGAGAGTAGTGCTTCTCAGATGCTGTCTTGCCCCCACTGCTCACGCGCAGGCTGTCAAAAAAACACTTCATCCCCGTGCCGTCCTGGATGACAGGCGTGTTCTGGAGATGATAGTGTATGTGCGCCTCCGATGAGTTCCCTGAGTTTCCGCAAAGACCGAGAACTTGCCCTCTGTTGACCTTGTCGCCAACTCTGACGCGAATACTGTTCTGCTTGAAGTGCGCAAGAACGGACACTTCATGCTCCCGGTGTTTGATAATGACGGCATTGCCCAATGCAGAATAGGGATTCATCGATCCTGGCGTATTGTCCCGCACTCCCCGGATTACGTCAGTCACTACACCGTCCGCCGGAGCGAGTACCTTCCGCCCGAAGGCGAAGTAATCCTCATTCTTCGTCCCTTCATTCTTGTGGGTCTTCCCATCGTCGTCTACCACAAGGAGATCGAAAGCATATCTCTGGTTGGGAACGTCGTGATGCTGGTTCAGTTCTTTAGTGTCGCCACCCCAGAAAACTTTCCAGCGTCCGTCAAAAGGCAGCCTCAGCGCTGTTGCGTGCTTCTCGGGGGCAGGGATATCGGGGGTGTGAGGAAGAAACCACAGGCCGATGATCTTGTCCTGACCATCGAGCACGATCTTGATGTCGAGCACAGCGCGCTCAAAATGAGCGGGGAAGATTGCCTGATTGGGCGGAACAAGTCGTGCAGGGTCAAGCTTCTTGATCTTGCCGCAGTTGGTCATCAGGTTCTTGAAGAATGGGCTTAACTTCTCCAACGGGAAAGCATCCAACATGACCTTGCCGAAATCTTGCCGTATGCGAGGGTAGTCCTCTTTGTTTATGGCATCTACCATGCGGTCAACGACAACCTTGAACGGATCCGCCGGTTCTTCTGCCGAGGCCGTAGTGGTCAGCAGGAGAACTGCGATCAAAGACAACTTGGAATAGCGTGGCGTCATGACTATCTCCTTTCTTTGTCCCATTTGCCTAACGCGAAAGCTCAGCGCCGCGACTTGGCCGGCGCTCGGCCAACTCACGTCCGTCTGAATGCAATGGTTGGGCTTTCCTTCTACCACGGACCTATATCCTCTCGAAACAGAGCTTTGTCAATTCTCTTGCTCGCGTCGACCCATCCCTGGAGTCGGTCAAGGTGGCTTGCCACCCACGCCTTGGCAAATGACCATTCTGGTCGTCTCTCCATTGTGTCAAGCAACCACAGAATGTCGCCGAAGTCATGCTCAATCGCTTCGAGACAAAGTCTCTCTTCAGCGTCGGATGGAAACGGGAAGAAACGTTCATAGCCACGCTTGAACGCGTCCAAATAAGCGGGCGATAGGCTCAGCATCGAGACGTAGTGCGAAGTGATTTCACCTAGTGAATCCTTGACTCCGAAGTTCAAGTCTACACACCCCGATAGGCGGTAGCCTGTTTCGGTTTCTTGTATGAAGAAATGCTCAGCAAATGGTTCTGTGTGAACGAGTCCTGGAGCAATGAAGTCAACCTGCTTGCGTGTCGTGCGTGAGAAATGTGCCTGAAGCTTTTTGATAACGCCGTTCTCTTCTACTCCAATCCGTCGCAGACGGACGGCAAGCGTCGGTAGTGAATCAGCAGGCGTCGAGTCGTCTGTGACTTCGGGCTCTTCAATATGACGAACTCGATGGCCCAGACCCAATCTGTGTGCGTGCTCCGTCAAGGCGTGGGCCGACACGCTGTGATAACGTCCTGTACCCGTCCCGAGGGCTTCAAGAATGCTGGCGTGCTGCTCGCCGGTAGTATTCTTCCAGAGGACGTCGAGACGATGCCCGGGGCATCGCTCGACAATCATGTAGGGCACGTGCAGTTCAGGATCGTTCTCTGACCACGCAATGACATGAGGTGTCGGCATCTCGTTGATTGCGTCAAGAAGCGTGAGACTCTCGACCTTCCAATGGATGTCCTCACAAATAACAAACGCGATGAATAGCTTGCTGTCGAGGTGGTAGCAAACATTCTCGTTTCCTCGGTATTCGGGAACGAGTTCGGTTGGTCGCGGCAGTCCGTGGGCTTCACAGATGCGCGCGATATCGCCCTCTGTCAGGTTCTCTCGAAAATCGTCCTCTGGTCTGCCTATGCGTTCCACTGATTATCTCTTTAAGTCCAACAATAATTATGCAAACCGGATAAACCAGACTGCATATCTCCAGATGCTACAGTCCGTCCGCAGGGCTGCGCACACCCGACGAGCCAAGCTGCCGCACATGCTTACAGACCATCGTGGGCTTGGCGTCCTTGTGCCCGAGCAATTCCTGGACCGTACGAATGTTGTAGCCGTCCAACAGCAAATGGGCCGCAAAGAAACGCCATCCGAAGTAGTGGCGACGTTGCCGGGCTGTTCGGCCATGCGTATTGACGGGGTTGCGGCAGCGCCGGTTCACGTTGGCGTGAGCCCAACCCTAATTGTGCCGGGCACAGAAAAACTCAGAACAACTGGGCACAAAAGAACTCGAGAAAAACTCCCTTCCCAGCACCTCGTACCAGATACTACTTATTGCTCGATAGATGGTGCGTGTTTTTCAACGGCCCCACTGTCCCTGATTTCCCGGTTTTCGCTGTGTTCGGCTGGCACGGTTGCTGTGCCTTGCTGCTGCACGTCACGACAGCGCTTTCTGGAGAGTGCGGCGGTGGCGCGAGCTCTCCGCGCGCAAGCGACGATAAGCTCGACGCAATGTAGAGCAAAATCCAGCCTTCTCGCAGCAGACCAGGATTTCAACCTATGCTTCTTGTAGAATTTCGACGGCTTTGTCGGCGTCTTCGGAGCTGTCCAGTCCAATGTAGATAATGAATCTCGGACCGATGACAGCCGTAGAGAATCCTCGGAGGCTGATCCCCGCCGCCGCCAGCTTTTCCGTCAGCTCGGCGGCAACACCGGGCTTATTGTCTCCCTCGATACGCACCGAGTGGACACTGCTTGCGAGGTTGAAGCCTAGATTCGTGGCCGCGGCTATCTCGACATCTCCACGCAGCGGGGTAACAAATACGACCCCCATGCCGGGCTTTTCCGCCGTACGTCTGGCAAGGATGAAGTCCAGGTCGGCACCGGCATCCCGAAGACCGGCCAGTAACTGTCTCAGGCCGCCGGCTTCGTCTCTGATGCTGGCCGCCCACACATTCACACGTTCGACAATCATTTCCATGGCATTGTGCTCCTTTCGATGTTGGCCATTATGGCCGTGCCGGTTCTCGTTGGCAACGCCCAACGTCGCGCATGAGCTGCTTCGGCTGGAGCGCTGCAAAGCCGCGCGGAGGACCAGGGCAGCTCCATGCGCTGGTTAACTGTTTTCTACCTTTGTCCTTTTCGCGATGAAAGCAATATAGACATATAGTAACAAAGCCGGCACGAAACAGGCTGCACAGATACTGTAGACGGTGCCAGGGGACACGACCTCATACAACGGGTTCGCCTGCGAAGGATAGAAAGGCCTTATATCGTAATACAGTGGCGCGTCGAAAAGGACGTGCAACCATGCGCCCAAGACCCCAGAGAAAGCCATCTTCGCATAGGTGGGCGCGTACGGCAAACGGAGAAGACTCATCGCCCTTCCGATGAGGTGCCGAAGAGGATAAGCAGCCGTTGCGAACAGCAGGCCGACGAGACCCCCGATGAGCAGTGTATGGCAGTAGCCATGAAGGAGATAGTCGAGATTGAATGTCATGACAACCAACGGCTCTATATCAATGGCGACGTTTGCGCCCAAGAAAATGGGAATATCAAGATACCGATAGAACGGCAGGCTTACGCAAGCGTGCGGGCCAAAGTGCAACGGTGTAAATGGCATTCTATGTACCGACAGTTAACTACTGACTACATGGTTTCGGCATAACACTCAGATCGGCGATACGAGCCGGATAACGCGCAGTGATCGCATGTGCGCGGCATCTTCCTGCAATGGGCTTGGGGGGGCCTGTTCGGAAAACGTGCATCCCAACTATAAAGCAATTATACACCAGCCGGGCGGGGGTGTCAAGATCGATTTCTTCGCAACAGGTTCAGTCGGCGTCACCTGTGGTGGCCGTGGGACTGGGTGAGTCGTCGGGTGTTGCAGGATCGGAACCGCCGGCGGGCAACGTCGCAGGTCCCCCAAGCGCTTCCGGGCGCGTTTTGATGACCTTTGCCGGCGCCCCCACGGCTACCGAGTTGGAAGGGATGGCCCTGGTAACCACCGAGCCGGCTCCGATGATACAATTATCACCGATGCGGATGCCGTCCAAGACAACAGCATGAGCGCCGAACCAGACGTTGTTTCCGACGACAATGCCTTTGCGCGTGACGCCCTGCTGCTTGATGTTGAGGTCGGTGTCGTCAAATCTGTGATTGGCGGGGATGAAGCTGCAGCAAGGGCCCACGAGACAGCCCTCGCCCATCTCGAGGCCGCCGTGACCAAAGAGGATACTATTCCTTCCGATGGTCGTGTCTCTGCCGATGGATATGCCTTCTCCCGCGTAATTCAACAGTTGCGCCCCTCTCTGGAGTATGACGTTGTCGCCCAGCGTGATTCGGGATGTTCCTGCGGCGTCGAGCATGCAGTATTTCTCTATGATGATGTTCCGGCCGAAACTCAGGTTGGCGATCTGACGCAGCCTGACGTCCGCAAGCAGTGAGATGTCGACGCCTTTGAAAACGAATAGATATGCCTTGTACAGAGGCCCCGCTAGAAGATCAGCAATCCACAAGAGTTTGAGCAAAAGCCTTCTTGCTCGGAACATGTCGTTGCACCTTGTCGGGATTTGAGCCGGGGACCTCGTTGTCCCAAACGGCGATTCTGGGTGTGCCGTCAGTATATCACATCTCGGGGAAATTGCAAGTAATTTCGTTTCGTATTGCGCAGTACCTGTTTTCTGCTTGACAGCCGATGCGGCGGCTGCTAAACTTCGTCCAAGGCCTTGGGCCCGTGGGTGCGTCCGTTGCCTCCGGGCGGATCGCGTTTTCTGCTGCCCGTTTTTTGGCGTTTCTTGGTGCCTGACACTTTCAAGCTTCGCAAGTCCGTGCGGCATAGGGGCTTACAAAGGCGGTTCGGATGGGTGCGATTAAACATCTTGGTCTTTCTTATGTTTTGACGGTTCAGGAGTTGTGCGTACACGGCGTCACAGCAGCTGTTAGAAACGTTTTCAAGCAAGGATGGTGGGAGGGAAACTCTTTGAAAAGAGGTACGTGTTTAGCGTGCAAGGGGCAATCCTGCGTGTGCGGCACGGAGACATCAGGATGTGGCGCAATTGTTTCTCCCCGAGATCTGATCTTGAGTCCCGGGGGGACGCCTTATTGTTAGCCCAGGGTGGGAGCCGACCTCTCAGGTCGGCGTGAACCCTGGGTTACGGGTGCATAATAATGATTGAGCCCCGGAGGGGCGACTCTCGCAGATCGATGGTGAAGAAGGTACGCCCCTCCGGGGCTTGTCTGTTTGGGTATGGCCGGTACCCAGGGTTATCGCCCGCCTGAAGGCGGGCTCTCACCCTGGGCTAACAATAAGGCGCCCGCTACGGGGCTCAAGAGCAGACATGCTCGGTCTGCCAACGACGGCCCACGCGTGCGTGCACGCTAAACACATACGAAAAGAGTTTCCCCCAGCAGAGGCGACGAAACCAAGGCTTGAACCAAGATCTCT
>Ga0114922_10000409_pt1 | contig 40927 bp, 33 predicted proteins | sample AartaG_FD_100975 | JGI IMG/M metagenome (GOLD analysis project Ga0114922, IMG submission 100975) | Deep subsurface microbial communities from Aarhus Bay to uncover new lineages of life (NeLLi) - Aarhus_00045 metaG | ecosystem: Environmental > Aquatic > Marine > Oceanic > Sediment | place... | reverse complement strand
TATACGGTGGGGTGCTTTTGGGGCTGGCGGTGCTACTGGTGGGCAAGGTAGTGAATCTGCGTCCCTTTGTGCCGGTGATAAATGGTACGTGCAGGTGGTTCAGATTTGGGACAACCGAAAGCTACGTCCAGGTCCAGCCGTCCGAATTCTGCAAGATAGCGTATATCTTATCTCTGGCGTGGTATCTGCGGTTCCGGCGCAACTACCGGAAATTCTCCGGTCTTATAGGACCGTTTGCGCTAACGCTGCTTGCGATGGTTTTAATCCTTTTTGAGCCGGACCTTGGGACGGTGCTTTTGATGATGCCGATACTTTTTTCGATGCTTTTTGTAGCGGGTGCCAAGGTTAAGCACCTGTTATTGATAGTGCTTATGGCGGTAGTGGTCAGCCCGCTGCTGTGGCACAAGATGAACCTGTATCAGCGTCAGCGGATAAGTTGCGTGCTGCTGCAGAGCGCTGCGGTCAGGGACAAACTGAAGGAAAGCCCGTATCTGGCAAAGCTTTTGACCGGCAGGGAACATTTTAACGAGACTCAATGGCTGCACGGGCGTGGATGGCAGTTGCGAAACTCGAAGTCGGCCATTGCCTCGGGCCGGTTAAAGGGTTACGGCTTCGGCAAAGGGCCGTACCTTAAATATGACTACCTGCCTGCACGGCACAACGATTTTATCTTCGCTATCATCGCCCACCAGTGGGGCTTTTGGGGATCTTTGGTACTACTTTCGCTTTACGTGGTGATAATAGGTTGCGGCGTGGAGATCGCGTACCTCAATACGGACGCCTTTGCCCGGCTCATATCTGTTGGTATTATAGCAATGTTCGGGGTGCAGGTTCTGGTCAATGTGAGCATGACGTTGGGGCTTATGCCCATTACGGGTCTGACTCTGCCTCTGGTCAGCTACGGCGGCTCGTCGTTGGTAGTGAGTATGATATCGCTGGGACTGCTGAACAACGTGGGCAGACACAGACCGTTCAGTGTTGCAGCGAAGGCATTTGAAACACGGCCGCGCTAAAAACCAGCGTCTGAACTAACCGTCCGATCGTCTTTACCGTTTAACCGTCTAAGAGTCCGAAGTTGCTTTGTGAGGTCAGGACGACCCATGCCCGCCAGTCCTTTTTGTCGATCCAGAGGGGCTCAATCGTTTTTATGTGCTCAAGCCAGATTAAGACGCCCCGTTTGCAATTGCTCTTATCGGTCCAGTATTGTTCGTTGGCAATGATTTGGTCGTTGTAGGTTCGCCTGATTTGCTGCAGGCGCTTTGGTGTTAGATTATCAAAACTCATTACCTTTTGAACACGACCGGTCGCACACACTGGCCCGGAAGTGATTTTGAAGAAAAGTTGGTCGCCGGGTGAGATTTTTCCGAAGGGTGCCCGGCTGGTCCGCATGAAACGCGACTCAACGGTTTTTCGACCAGTTAAAATCGCGTCCAAATACGGTCTTTTCAGTATTACCAGATGGGAATTTGCCATAGACACCTACTCTAAACGGCATGGCAGTAACCGTGAACTCACATCTCGGCCTTCGGCCTTAATCAAAAAGTAAAGAACGGTTCTTGCGAATCCGGCGAATGTTTTTCGCCTCCGCCTTTCTTTTCGCCGCCTCACCTTCTTACGAAGACTGCGAAAAAGAAAGACCGAACATAAGACATTATTATTAAACCAGTTATAGTAATTGTATTGTAAAAACTTGTTAAAAAAACAAGAAACTAAACGTTAGTAACACCGAGCAAGCATAAGGATACGCTGAATACAGCCCAAATCAACAAGAATCGGTCATCCAGCCGACACCTCGGTCCCGAAATCGCCCACACCGGGCATAAAGTAGTATAACCACTTACAATATGATTGTCTCTACACATTTTTTGTTAGCTTGGCCGTAATTCCCTTAATCTTTTTTAGTTATACGTGCCGATATTATTATAGGACGTGCATGTTTGTGGCACATCGGCTCAAAGTTAAAGGTCATCAAACCGGGGCGGATTTGGATGTAAGGTTATATTAAAGCAGGTTAAGACAAGATGGACATCAAACGCACAAATGTATTGCTGGTCGAGGACGACCCTGCGGTCTGTCGATTGATAAGGCGCATTTTGTCAAAGGCGGGACAAAACTTTCGTTGTACCCTCCAGACCGCTTCGACGGTCTCGAACGCCATCGACCAACTGCGCAAGAGGCGCTTTGACAATGTGCTGCTGGATTTGGGTCTGTCGGGCAGCAATGGTCTTGAGACGGTCGATAGAATTCGCACGTCCAGCCCGGACGTGCCTATCATTGTGCTGACGGCCACAACGGACAAGGATGTACAAGTTGAGGCCATAAAGCGGGGCGCGGACGATTACCTGATAACGCCAAAGGCATTTTGTGAATCTCTTGGCGAGCATATTCAGTATGTGATACAACGCAAGAAGGCTATAGAAGCGCTTAGGCACGGCTGCGAGTATTTCAGGTCAATTGTCGAAAATGCTCCTTGTGCCATTGTTTGCATCTCGCCTCAGGGGCGAATCCTCGAATTTAACGCCTGTGCCCAAGACTTCTGGAAGCAAGAAAGGGAAAAAGTCACAGGCAAGAGCTTCCTTCAAACGTGTGTCGAACGAGGTGACAGATTTAATGTTTACGTGGAGCTTCGAAAGGCCCTGGCCGGTGAATCAGTGAAGAGGGCGAGCACAACAATTACAAACGCAGACGGCAGGAGCGATTCATTGCTCTGGGATTTTAGTCCCATGCGAACTGACGGAGCCTCAATTAGCGGAGTTATCGCCATCGCCCGCGAGAGCAGGGCTGCGACGGTGAGAATCGGCAACCGCCTGTCGGCTGTGAAACTTACTTCCAAACCGGACTTCAACGATACGGTTGAGACGATTATGAACAGCCTGGCGGCTATACTGAAAAAGATTGAAAAGATCAATAGCCGTGCGGACCCGGCCACGCTTAGACAGTTGGCCGATAATATGTGCTCAGTCAATTGCCAGAACCGGCAGATCCCCTCACGCAAGGCGGTTGCCATGGAGCGACTGGTGCTGAGTCTGATTACATCCAACCCGACAAAACCCGATAATATCGCTAATCACAGGGCGTAAACTCGTCATAATACATGCTCGACCCCCCACCCAAGCCCGTCACAAGCAGCACAACACGACACGTAAGACAGGCTGTAGCAGGGGTGCAAAAAAACGCAGGGATTCCCTGCATCAGCCGAATTTACAGCCTCTGCGCTTGTAAAGCTGCGTGCCGGGGTGTATAATTTTGGGGGTTGGAGTCTCTTAAAAATTGTCAGGAAAACTTATTTGGGAGATACCAAAATGCCAAAAGTGATCCTCACAACTACATTGCTTATGTGTATGCTTGGGCTGCCGGGTTGCGGCAAGAAGTCCGGTTCAGGGCCACAGAAAGTTGATGAAAACAAACCCATCGCCGAGATTAAAACCGAGGCGGCGAAGATGGACGTCGAGCAGCTCAGGGCTATCGCCAAGAAGTACAAAGATGCTCTGGTGGCCAGGCAGGCCGAGGTCAAAAAACTGACCGACAGCCTCGCAAAGATTCCGCTCACCGAGAAGCTCGGTGAGGAAGCACAGGCCCTCACAGCGGATATCGACAACCTGATGAAGTCTGTAAGCGCCCTGAGCGAGCGGTTCCAAGTTTACTACGACCAAATCAAAGCCAGAGGCGGCGAACTTAAAGACCTGGAATTGTAGAGCGATACTTTGTCGGCAACTGTAGGCAGATAAGTCACGGAAACGCTAAGGTCACCCGGCCACGACGCCAAGCAGAGAGAGTTCTTTTTTGACCTGGCTGACGCTTTCAAAAAGAATTGTATTAAGGCCTGCTTCCTGAGCGCCTTTGATACACTTTGGTTTGTCGTCTATGAATACTGATTGGTTCGGTCGCGAGTTGAGTCTTTCGAGGACCAGTTCGTAGATTTTTCGCTCGGGCTTCTTCAGGCGCTCCCAGCAGGAAAAAACAAGTACGTCGAACATGTCATATTGCTGCTGATAGAAGTACTGCATTGCGGGTATTTCGGTGTTGGATAGGAGGGCGGTCTTGTAGCCGTTGTTGCTCAGGAGGGAGACGAGTGAGAACATATCTTCCTTCGGCTTATACACCTCGGCAAAGGCCTGTCCCCACAAAGACACCGGGGCGGGTCTGGACACGTTCAATTCGCCGGCTAATTGGACCCAGAAGGAATCCTCGGAAATTGCGCCTTTTCGAAAATCGACTTCGAATTTGCCATAAGCTTCTATAAAATGTTCATCGCTAACGTGCAGGACATCGGCGCAATACCGTATCAAACCAGGCGCCGGGTCATCTATCAGGACGCCTCCCCAGTCGAATATGACCGATTCTATCTTTTGGTTTTCCATAACAACCGTCCACAATACAACGTCTGGTTGAGTGTATCAAGAACAATTCAGGACAATTGAGCTTTGACGAAACGAGTGCTTATGCCTATAATCACAAACGGTTTTTTTAAGGGATGAAAACATGGCGGTATTAATTACAATCTTAATCGTTCTGATATTATTGATGCTTGCCTTACTGGCCTTTCTGGTTACGGGGCTGTCGGCCAATCGCAAGGAAGTTTCCACCCAAAGCTCCTCTATCGGCCTCTTGCAACAGCAACTCGAAGCCATAAGGGCCTCCCAGGCAAACCTCGGCCAGACGATGGAGAAGGGCCTTCAGGCCGGTCAGCAGAATGTAGACAAACATCTGCTTTCGAGTAAAGAGACTCTCGAAAAGCTCCAGAACCAATTAGGCAGACTCAAGGGCGACAGTGAAAGGATGCTGCAATTGGGCGCCGATGTGCGGAGCCTGCAGGATATTCTCAAGGCCCCGAAGCTGCGAGGGCAATTGGGGGAACAGTCTTTAGAGAAACTTTTAAGGGAGATACTGCCGGCCGGCAGCTTCGAGCTTCAATACCAGTTCAAGAACGGCAAAATTGTCGATTGCCTTGTGAATATGCCGGATTACTCCGTGCCGATAGATGCCAAGTTCCCTCTGCCGAGCTTCGAGGCGATGATACAGGCCGAAAACGATGATGAAAAGACCAGACTCCGCAGGCAGTTCCAGGCCGATGTTACCAGGCACATCGATAAGATAGCCGCCAACTATATAAATCCGGATGAGGGCACGCTCGATTTTGCACTGATGTATATCCCGGCTGAGAATGTTTATTACGAGACGATTATCAAATATGAAAGCGACAGGACCGACATTTTAAGATACTCGCTCGACAAGAAGGTCATTCCCGTCTCGCCGAATCTTTTGTATGCATATCTGATGACGATAGTGATGGGTCTGCACGGCCTGCAGATTGAAAAACAGGCCGCCCAGATTCGCCAAAACTTAGGGAAACTGGCCGGTAGCTTTTCAGCCTTTTCCGAGAACTGGGAAATTTTAGGCAAGCACCTCCGCAACGCCCGGGGCCAATACGATGAAGCCCAGACAAAACTCAATAAGTTCACGATGGAATTAGACCAAATCCAGACAAGCGACAAGGAATAAGTACGATGCGTGTAGTAATGCCTCTTTTTGATTTCTCTTATTACAACGGTGAAGAATTTCCATTCATCGAAGGAAAATATGCATTGCAAAGCTTCATTGCTGATGAGGAAATACCCCAAATAAAATTGTTCTCAAAACTTGATATTGATTATATGGAAATGGAATCGTGGGCCTTAGTCGCCGAGAACCCTGACACAAGTAAATACAAGCAAGAGGTAAATCTTTTACTCCTCTCGTTTCGCATTTACAAATTAGCCAGAGTTTTTATAAAGTACCGCCTTTGTAAGGAAGATGTGAATTTATGCAGCAGATTAAATAACACTATGGGGTATATTCTGCCCAGGGAAAGTACCAATCTGGTGACGACTAATGATCTGAAGACTATAAACAAAGGTTTCTTAAAAATGTTGGAAATGGATACTATCTCAAACAGGACACATAACGCTTTATATTTTATGTATCGGGGATTCTGTTCGGAAAAGATGATGGATGCCTTCCTTTTACTAATGATTGCCCTCGAATCGCTTTTTTCAAACGAAGAACATTACGGCGCCACGAAAACCATATGTTCGAGAGTTTCAAACTTCTTAGATTCAAAGTCTGGATGTATGTACAATGACATTGAAGAACTATACGTCCTTCGTTCCAATATAACCCATGGTAGAATTGTTGTAAGCGACGAAATAAAAGGCAAATTACAAACATTGTACAAACTACAATATGTGATAATTGAGTGTATGAAGAAAATACTGAACGAAGATGTTTACACCATATACAAAAATGTTAAGGATAAGGAAAACTACTTCACCAAGAACCCCGCGTGAAACGCGGGGCTAAATAAAGGCGTTGTGATGGGCAAGACTTTGGGATATATGATTACGTGGACTACATACGGTACCTGGCTGCAGGGTGATGAACGTGGTTACGTAAAAAACGGTAAAACTTATCCCGGCAATAAGGCACTGAAAAAAGCAAATGAATCATCACAAACAGCAGAGGCGGTTTTGTTGTCGAAAACTGAGAAGCAGATAGTGAAACAGGCCATCATAAATGAAGCGGCATTACGAGAGCAGCAGATATATGCGCTGTCGGTATGTTCGAATCATGTGCATGTGGTTTGCGAATATATCCAGGAGCCGATAAGTAAAATCGTAGCTTATTTCAAAAAGACAGCGAGGCTTTCGCTTAAAAGTACCGGCAGAGGTGGTAAAGTATGGACGAGGGGATATGACAAGAGGTTTTGTTTTGACGAGACAGCCTTGAAAGAAAAAATAAAATATGTGAAGGACCACGAAGAATGATATTTAGCCTGCGGTTTTACCGCAGGTTGAGATTCACAAAAAAATATTTCGCGGATAAACGAAAGAAAAAAACCATGAGATACGAAGATCTGAACGGCAAGAAGGTTTTAGTAACCGGCTCGAGTAGTGGTATCGGTGCTGCTACGGCGAAGATGTTCGCCCAGCAGGGCTGTTTCGTTGGTGTGCACTATTTCAAGACCAAAGCCGGCGGCGAAAAGACGTTGGCAGAAGTAAAGAAGCTTTCCGATGGATGCCTGCTGCGCGCGGATATGCGCGACGAGCAGCAGGCGGGCAAGATGGTCGCTGACTTTGCCGAGGCGGCGGGCGGGATTGATATACTCGTAAATAATGCAGGCACATTAGTCGGCAGGATGAGTTTCACCGAGGCGACTCTCGACTTTTACGAGGATGTCTTTGCTACTAATACCCGCAGTATGTTTCTTGCCACAAGGGCGGCGGTAGATTATCTGAAGGAATCGAAGGGCAATATCGTCAATATCGGCTCAATCGCCGGCCATCACGGCGGGGGCGGCGGCTCGGGCATCTACGCCGGTGCCAAGGCGGCTGTTGCGACGATGACAATATCGATGGCGAAGGAGTTTGCGCCGTTGGGCATAAGGGTAAACAGTGTTCTGCCCGGCTTTATCGACACGCGGTTTCACGAGCAATTCAGCACGCTGCAGCGCAAAAAGGCTATAGCTTATCAAACCCCCCTTCAAAGAAACGGCACAGCCGAGGATGTCGCAAAGGCGATTGTTTTCTTGGCGAGCGATGCGGCCTCCTTTATCACGGGCGAATACATCGCCGTAAACGGCGGGTTGTATATGAGAGCATAATTAAATAGTCTTGACTTCTGAGCAAAGACCTAATACTAATAACCAACAACTATTCAATAAGAACTAAACGCGAGGAAGGTTTAAGAGATGGTTGTTTTGGCAGGGATGCAGAAAAAGGTATGGAATATTCGGCCAGCGGCCGGCGGAGCCCGAGAGTTGGCGCGGGTGCTGAAGATTTCACCGATAACCGCACAGGTCCTGATTAATCGTCAAATCACCGATTTAGAACAAGCCAGAACTTTTCTATCACCGAAACTGACCGAGCTGATAGAGCCGGACAAAATTCCCGGAATCACCCCGGCGGTCGAGCGAATCAAGCGGGCACTGGCTGATAGTGAAAGGATCGCGATTTACGGCGATTACGATGTTGACGGGATAACAGGCGTTGCAATTTTATGGCATCTGCTGACTATTCTGGGCGGGTCGGTTGAGTACTATATTCCCCACCGAATCGATGAGGGTTATGGGCTGAACGCCGGAGCGGTCCGGCAGTTGGCCGAGGCGGGAGTGAATCTTTTAATCACGGTCGATTGCGGTGTTACGGCGGCCGGCGAGGCGGCCCTTGTAAAAGAATTGGGCATGGAATTAGTCATCACAGACCACCATCAGGCAGATGCCGACCTGCCGCAGGCTATAGCGATTGTGCATCCCGGGCTTGAACCTTATGCCAATCCCGATTCATCGGGGGCGGCTGTTGCGCTGAAGCTTGCGTGGGCGCTTGTCAACGAATTCAAAACGAACGGCCGAACGAGGTCGGACCTGCGCGAGTTTCTTCTGAACGCCACAACCTTAGCGGCAATGGGGACTATCGCCGATGTGGTTGACCTGCGTGGTGAGAACAGGGTTCTTGCGAATTACGGACTGAAAGCGCTGAACCAGTCGAAGCTGGTCGGTATCGGCGCACTGATCCGGTCGGCTGAACTGGATGCCCGAAGTATTGACAGCTACGATATCGCTTTTCGTCTGGCGCCTATGCTGAACGCGGCCGGCCGGATGGGCCACGCCAGATTAGCGGTCGAGCTTTTGACAAGCGAAAGCGAGATGCGGTGCTATCAGATTGCCGAGTACCTGAAAGACCAGAACAATCAGCGCCGGCAGTGCCAACGAAAGATATTCAAGCAGGTTCGCGAGATGATAACCACGGCCGGGCTGAATCACCCGGACAGAAAGAGCATTGTTCTGGCGGATGACTCCTGGCACACAGGTGTAGTGGGTATCGTGGCTTCGCGGGTGGTGGATGAGTTTTTGCGGCCGGCGATTCTGATAAACAGCTCCGAGGATATTGCCCAGGGCTCAGCCCGTTCAATCGAGGGTTTTAACATCCATGCAGCATTGAGTGCGTGCTCGGAGCACCTTGTCAGCTTCGGGGGGCACGCAATGGCCGCGGGGTTGAAGATTCACAAAGACAAGATCGAATCTTTCACACGAAGCTTTGAAGAGTACGCCCGGCAAAACATTAAAGAAGATTCGCTCGAGCCAAAGCTCGATATAGACGCCGTGTGCAGTATCAGCGACCTTAACATACATGTGGTCAGGGAACTGGCGCGACTTGAGCCGTTCGGACAGGGTAATCCGGCACCTGTTTTCGCGACTGAAGGTGTACGCTGTATTTCGCCGCCGAGAAGGGTGGGTGCAAGGGGAGACCATTTGCAGGTAGCTATCAGCGATAACACAGGCTCAGTAAGATGCATCGGTTTTCGCATGGGGCCGATGGAAAAGAAGGTGTTGGAGGCGGAAACTTTCAACGTCGCGTATGAGGCGCAAATAGATACATATAACGGCGGCAAGAGTGTTCAGTTCGTATTGGCAGATATGCAGTTTGAATAGCGAGGTACATGAATTGAAAAAGTTGCGTTTATACATTCTGATTTTGTTGGCCCCGGCACTGATTGGCTGTCAGGAGAGTCCAGATCAATTGACGATAGAAGTTTCCAGCAGGGCAAACCCCTGGACGCATCTGCGCCTCAATAACGATCCCGACAACTTCCAGTTTGCCATAGTTGGCGACAGGACGGGTGAGGCTCGTGAAGGTATATTTGAAGATGCCGTTTGGAAGGTCAATGAACTGCAGCCGGAGTTTGTGATGTGCATCGGAGATCTTATTGAAGGGTACATCGAGGACGAAGCTGAGATTAGCCGGCAGTGGGACCAGTTCAACGGTATAGTTGGGGGGTTTGAGATGCCTTTCTTTTATGTTGTCGGCAACCATGATATCACAAATAATGTGATGTTGAAAAACTGGAACCAACATTTTGGGCGGACGTACTATCACTTCATTTACCGCAACGTCCTGTTTCTGTGTATGGATAGCGAAGATCCTCCGCGAGGTCACGAGTTCAGCAATTTTGGCGACTTGCAGCTTGAGTATTTCAAAAACGTACTCCAAGGCAGCGCTGATGTTCGCTGGACGCTGGTGTTTTTGCACCAGCCTATGTGGGAGTACGGCGACAGCACCAACTGGGCAAAGATGGAGGAGTTGTTATCCGGGCGGGCCTATACTGTTTTTGCGGGCCATGAGCACGAGTATGCTAAAGCGGTCCGGGACGGGCAAAATTACTACAGACTTGCTACGACGGGCGGCGGGAGTGAGCTAACGGGCCTTGAGGACGGCTCATTCGACCATATCATGTGGGTGACCATGACGGACGAAGGGCCGAAAGTAGTCAACCTCATGCTCGATGGCATCTTCGACGACGACCCTACAAAATAATGATCCACCCGAATAATGATTAACAAAACCCCAAAAATATAGTACAATGAGATTTGAGTAGTAACCCGCCAAAACAACCTAAATGCTCTCACCATAATCCTATTGAGGGCTTTTTAGCTCCGCAGAACGCATTTTCAGCTTAATAACGTAATATTAAAAAATTTTACGTTTTACATAAAATATTTCTTGACTTACATAAAACTTAGTGTATATTGTAAGTATGGCTATTGAAATAAAATTAGATTTGGTATTGGTCCAGAGAAAGGTCAGGCTGACCGAATTGGCCGAAAAGATCGGCATTTCCGTCACAAACCTGTCCCTGCTCAAGACAGGCAAAGTAAAGGGTGTTCGTTTCAGTACCCTTGAGGCGATCTGCAAACAGCTCGATTGCCAGCCCGGCGACATACTCGAATATATCCCCGACTTTGTTTGATCTTTAGAAAGGACTAATGAAAATTTGGAGGTAAAAATGGATTCTGAATTAATGGACCGGAGTTTGGAAAATAAGAACAAATATAAACTTGCAGCTTATTGTGCTTTCACAAGTTCGATTTTATCCCTGCCTTACTTAATTATAGCAATAATTGGCGATTTAAAAGTAGGGCCGACGGTAATACTGCTGCCGCTTAGCATTTCACTTACTTTCATAGTACATTTTTGCAGTCTCTATGCTTTCTATCGTTTTAAATGCTTTCTTAACGATTACTATGAATTTCACGATATTGATATATATGTGATACTATTAATTATTCTTTCTATCATGGGTGCCACGGCGTTTGCGATCTATAGTCGAACTGGTCCAAACTTGAAGATTCCGAGTTTCATAGCAATCGTTGCAATAAGCATTGTAGCAGGGATATTAGGAATTGTATTTAGCGTCAAGCTTTTAGGCTTACCGGTTTCGCTTCACGGAATGCTGAAACCTTATGTCTGTATTACTATTGTTGCTTCTATTTGCTTTATGGTTATATTTTTGGGTCCGATTGCCATTGTCCTTGGAGCGGTAACAGATTTTATGCTTGGCATAATACTGCTAAAACCCAAAGAGGAGATAGAAGTGGAGTTTGTTTGAAAGGATATGCTTGTGCCAAGGAATAAAGGTTTTACACTAATCGAACTGCTGGTCGTGATAGCTATTATCGCGTTGCTGCTGTCCATCCTTATCCCGGCCTTAAATGCCGTCAAGGTACACGCCAGAAGGGTTATCTGCTCCAGTAATCTAAAACAAATCGGCCTTGCTCTGTACGCCTATGCCGCTAAAAATAATGATAAGCTGCCACGCAACACCCAGGGGTACTGGCTTTGGGACCTTTCTTACGCCACCAGCAATTCCGTTATCGAGACAGTAAAGACCGGTAATCCCGGCGCAACCGGAGAAATATTCTATTGTCCTGCCGACAATAAAAAGGGAGCCGACAACCCCAGGTACTGGCTATACAGTCAAACCAGTCGCGACGATTACCAACCGGGCGACCCCATACCCGCCGAAGAAGACGAAGGCATGCGAGTCACCGGTTATTTCTGGATGATGGAACTCGAACAGATCGTAGATGGAGAGATAATAACGAGAGAGCCCCCGCTCAATAACACCGGCAAACGTCCCAAGAGATGGGTAACAGCAACGACGGAGAAATATGCGGGCACAACTGAACTGATAACTGACGCAACCATTAGCACTCCTTTCGACCGCGATAAAGCAAACTTTGCCAGAGTCAAGGCCGGTACTTTGTGGTTGAAGTGGGGTGTTTACGACCGCAGCAATCATCTGCTTGGAAACCGCCCCGTCGGAGGTAATGTCCTTTTCCTCGACGGCCACCTAAAATGGCGACCATTCAAGGAAATGGAACACCGTTGGTTGGATGTGGAGCCATACCATTGGTGGTAAGAATCAACACCGTGTACAACCCGATTATTTTTCCAGCGTAATCTTTTCGATTTTGAAATATCCTAACATATTGGCCATCGCAAAGAAGTCGGCTGGGTCTCCGTTACCGGCAGCCATCGTGATATGTCCCGGCCCGAAACCGTTGGGCACGCGTGTTGCATCAAGGCCGATCCATTTGCCGTTGATACAGGCTTCTGTCCAGGCATGGCCGCCGAAAACATTCTTTCTGCCGTCAAAATCGTCAATATACACGATACCCGAGACAACACGAGCTGGCACACCTGCGGCGCGGCATAAGGCAGCGGTTAGGACGGCGTGCTCGGTACAGTCGCCCTGTCTGCTTAGAGCCACCTCCTCTGCAGAGGCATAACCGACGGACAAATTTTTCTCGGTAATGTATTCATTTACAAAGTTTTCGATTTTTCGGGCTGCTTCGGCGGCGTCTTTTGTCTCGCCCACGGCCTGGCGGGCAAGTGATATTATCTCCTTGCTATCGCTTTGCAGATATCTGGCAGGTTTTAGCGCGTCAAGGACCTGCTCGTCTTTGCCGCTATAAGGCAACTTGGCGCCGGGAGGGGCCGGCGCGGGCTTTACGGTGATAAGGACTTTGCCGTCTTCGGCGAGCTTAACGGTCTGGTTGTCTGTTGGAGGTATCGAAAGCGGTGCAGGGCCGGTCGGTGCGAGAAGATAAGTTATCGAATCAGTTGAGCCAAGGTCTGTCAGCGCAACGGGGCTGGGAATTAGCAGCTTTTCGAGAAAATCCACGATGTCGTTTTCGCTCAGAGCGAAGGCCTTGTCGCAGGCTATCAACTCCAGATTCATCCCCATCATCGGCATTACGGTCTTCTGGGCGCGAAGCTCGGTATCCACATAACTTATGCTGGTAAAGGTCGCGCCCTGCATGTTCATTGAAACGCCGACTTCAGTAAGAGACAGCACTCTGCCGAGTAAATCGATGTTTGTAGTCGGCCCTATCCGCACATTGGCATTAACAGCCGAAAGCAGGGCGGGGCTGAAGATTTTCGCCTGGTACGCGGCGCCCTCTTTTAGGCCTTTTTCAAGCTCCAATAATCGCAGGCCTTCAGCCATGACAGCGCCGGTGGGCCAGTCGATGACGCGTTTTTGCTCGATTCCCAGATCCGCGGTTGTAACCTCGAGCCTGCCGGCGTCGTTGAGCCGGCCTGTCATCTTCTTGCCTCCCATACCGCCGAGGTCTTCAGTGTACTCAAAACCTATCGGTTTTCCTTCAGTGGTTTCGATACAGGTCTCGGCTGTGCTTATCGACATAGAGATAGCACCACGACCAATTACCATACTGAGCATCTCGGTGGTGGTTACTACGTCGGCCCCGGTCTTGCGAACATGGAGGGCGTGACCGATCTTCCGGCCTTCCATGAGGACGGCATAATACTCGACCTCGCCTGATTCTGTGTCGATTCGGATGCTGCCGGCACCACAGCCGGTCGCCAACAGAACCAAACAGGAACTAATGAAAAAGGATTTCACGGTTCGGCGTCCTTTCTTTAACTGAAACACGCTTTGCATTTCACACCTTTGGTCCGACACTATTGGTAATTATTATAACATAATCAAAACCGCGGGTAAAACCCGCAGCTAAATATTCTTTAAGTGTTAACGACCAACTTGAAGCTTCAAAAACGTGTTCCATTTTGTTAGAATATGCGTTGTTCTAAGATGTTTTCGAATTACTAATGACTAAGGTTAAGAAATGGCGTTGCCTGTAGTATCAATAATAGGCCGACCCAATGTTGGTAAGAGCAGTCTGCTCAATGCCCTTGCCGGTCAGATGATCAGCATAGTCGAACCCACGGCGGGGGTTACGCGCGACCGGGTTAGCGCGATTATAGAGCACGACGAGCGTTTCTTCGAGCTTATCGACACGGGAGGCTATGGTATTGTTGACAGCGATGCGCTGAGCGAACATATCGAGAACCAGATTCATCAGGGGATGGCGACGGCGGATTTAGTGCTTTTTGTCGTGGATATTCGTGACGGCCTGATGCCGCTGGATGTGAAGATCGCTGAGCTGCTTCGCAAGAACAATCTGAACGCCATTTGCGTAGCGAATAAGGCCGACAGCGCCAGATACTTTCCGGATGCCGGCGAGTTTGTCAAGCTCGGTTTCGGTGAGCCGATTTGTATATCGGTGACGAATAATCTTAATAAGGCGGTCCTGGTGGAACGAATTATCAGTGCCCTGGAGCACCTGCCTGCGGAGCGGCCCGAAAAGGAAGTGATGAAGATTGCGATTGTGGGCAAGCGAAACGCAGGCAAAAGCACACTCATAAATGCGATTGTGGGCCAGGACAGGGTGATAGTCAGTGAAGTGCCGGGGACTACGCGTGATGCGGTGGACGTTCGCTTTGAGAAGGACGGCAGGCAGTTCGTGGCAATTGACACAGCGGGCATACGAAAAAAGAGCAAGATGTCGGGCAGCATCGAGTTTTACAGCTATACCCGAGTCACGCGCAGCATCAAGCGGGCCGATGTCGTGCTTTTTTTAATTGACGCGACTCTGAAGGTTTCACAGGTGGATAAAAAACTGGCCAACTTTATCGTTGAACAGTTTAAGCCGTGCATTTTGGTTATGAACAAGTGGGATTTGGCGAAGGATTTTGCCGATGGCGATGATTATGCCGAGTATCTAAACAAAATGCTGCCGGGCCTGAGTTATGCACCTATCGCCTTTACCACTGCCACCGAGGGGAAGAATATTCAGAGCGTGCTCGATTTAGCCGCTGAGCTTTTCAAACAAGCTACCGCAAAGATACCAACGGGCGTACTGAATAAGGCAATCGAGAAAATTTCCGCTCAGAAGGTGGGCGGCTCAAAGGGCGGTATCCCCAAGATTTATTATGCCACCCAGGTAGCAACCGGACCCGTTACTTTGCTGCTATTCGTAAATCGCCCCCAGCTTTTCGACGATAACTTCCAGCGGTTTGCCGCTAATAAGCTACGTGAACTTCTCGGCATAGAGGAAGTACCCATCCGCCTGCTCCTCCGTGCAAGAAGATAACACCTGAAATACTGGCGATTTAGCGCAACTGCCTATATAGTATTAAGGTATTATTTCAAGGAAGCTATATGGATACTTTGTTGCTCATGGTCGGATGCGGGGTTGGATTCATCGTCGCCTACCACACTTACGGCCGATTCTTAGCGAGAAAAATATTCAGGCTCGATGCCCATGCTGCCGTGCCGAGTAAAGAGCTTAAAGACGGGATTGATTATGTACCCACGCGGAAGGGGATTATCTTCGGTCATCATTTTACTTCAATAGCCGGCACCGGGCCGATTGTAGGCCCGGCCATCGGTATCATCTGGGGGTGGCTGCCCGCTATCTTGTGGGTGGTCTTAGGCAGTATCTTTATGGGGGCGGTGCATGATTTCGGAACGCTTGTGGTATCAATGCGCAACGAAGGCAAGAGCATCTCAGAAGCGGCTGCAAAGTATATCAACGTTCGGGTTCGATTCATATTCTTCGGTATCATTTTCTTGAGCCTGCTTCTTGTTATTGCAGTTTTCGGTGTTGTGATTGCAGCAGTCTTTACCAGATTTCCCAGCTCTGTTATCGCCGTCTGGCTGCAGATTCCGATAGCCGTCGGTCTGGGTTTTGCGGTTTACAAAAGAGGCGCCAACGTACTAATTGCAACCGCTGTTGCGGTGGCAGGGATGTATTTGTGTATCGCAATAGGCAGTTGGCTGCCCGTTGAACTGCCCACAGTGCTTGGGATACCATCCACGGGATTGTGGGTCATAATATTGTTGATTTATGCCTGGGTGGCCTCGACACTGCCGGTAACGACACTCTTGCAGCCAAGAGACTACATCAACGCCTGGCAGCTTTTTATCGCCATGGCTCTTCTTGCAGGGGGAGTAACGGTTGCATCGGTATCCGGCAAGCTGCCGTTGGTGGCGCCGGCCATCAATACTTCGGTGCCTCCAAACACTCCGCCTGTATGGCCGTTCATGTTTGTAATAATCGCCTGTGGCGCTATCAGCGGATTCCACTCGCTTGTCGCAAGCGGCACGACGGCAAAGCAGGTCGCCAAAGAGCCGGATAGTCTGTTTGTGGGCTACGGCTCAATGTTGCTGGAGGGGGCTTTGGCGGTACTTATCATCATTTGCGTTGGGGCCGGCTTAGGGATGGCCTTAAAGCTCGGCGACGGGACGGTTCTGACCGGCCGGGCGGCCTGGCAGCACCAATACGGCACATGGATAGGAGCCAAGGGACTCAGCGACAAAATAGCTCCGGTGGTAATCGGCGCGGCCAACATGATGGGAACGCTGGGATTGCCCCAGATAGTTGGAGTGACACTTATGGGAGTATTCATTGCTTCGTTTGCCGGAACGACCCTCGACACCTCGGTCAGAATCCAGCGGTACGTGGTAAGTGAGTTGGCAAACGATTTGAAAATTCCGTATCTGGGCAACAGATGGTTGGCAACTACATTTGCGGTTCTCACGGCGGCAGGGTTGGCGTTTGCAACAGGAGCGGACGGCAAAGGCGCTATGATACTGTGGCCTCTGTTCGGAAGCGCAAATCAACTTCTTGCGTCGTTGGCTCTGTTAGTGATTACGCTTTATCTGAAACGCAAAGGCGGCTTGCGATTTTTGATCGCCGCGGTGCCCTGCCTCGTGATGCTGACAATTACCACCTGGGCGATGATTGCCAACGAGAGAAAGTTCGTTCAAGATGCCCTGGCCCATCCTCAGGAGTGGCCTAAGTGGCTTCTGGTGGCAATCGCAGCGGGAATATTTCTGTTGGCTGCTTGGATGATTTTCGAGGCTGTGATTGTCTCTTTCAAGGGCCGGGAGACGGACCCGGCTCCAGGCCGGCAGGTACAAGCTTAAACTTCGCCTGTCGGCGCGGTTCGTTGAGTCTGATTTGACCTTTTTCAACGAACTCGACCGGGAAATTGTAAACGACCTCTCTCGATACCTCCTCAGTAGCTTCGTCTCCATCCTTGACTTCCACCAGGACCTGATACGGTGTTTTATCTTTATACACGGCCCATGCCGCGCCGGTGGCCCTGAACTGCGTGGTCTCGGTCAACTCACTTTCATTGAGCAATTCGATACTGTATTTACCCTGAAGGTTCTTGCTGAAAACAAATCCAATAGTCGGTTGCAGCGGACGGTCCTGCAGAGATACTTCGGCAGAAAGCAGCTTGATTGTAACCCGGGTGTCGGCATGTGTCCGAATGTTGGGAGCCAAGTACACATAAGGTGGCACATAGACTGAATATTCCCGGGCCTTTTTAATTTGCTGCTCGGTCAATGTGACCTTCGCTTTGGAGTTGTAGTCTGGGCGGACGAACATTCTTACCTGAGCCGGTTCAATGGTCTCATGCTCCAAAATCGCGCCGGTTTCATCTAAGCATTGAACGGTCAGCCACTTCTCTACCAGCTTTTCGACTGTTACGGCAATAGTAGCAACTTCACGTCCCTCAATTTTGCAGGACTCAACGGTAAGTCCGAGACTCTTCATTTTGGTGGTACTGTTGAGAAACGAGAGCACCTCGAGGGTGTGAGTACCAGGCTGGGCTTGTTTTTCAGTTACGGCGTCGTAGTAGAAATCAAGCCTTTCTTTTTCCGGGTCGGTATCGTGGGCATTGAGCTTTCTTTTTGATTCGGCTACCTTCGCGGCTGAGCCTTTGAGTTTGAGTTCCATAGTAACAGGGGTATCTACATCAAAGCTGACAAAAAGGTCCGGGCTTGTCTGGGAAACGGTGAGTGTAGCGGTCTGGTTGAATTCTTCCTCGAGAGCCAGGTAGGCCCAGGCCCAAATAAGCAATGTCAGAAAGATGACAACCGCAATCTTCTTTATCTTATCAATCATCATGCCGCCTCTGTCGAGCTCATGCCGTCTTCGTACCCTTTTCTGAAGGTCTGGCTTTTGGAGTTTCCTGCATTCGCTCCACAAGCGGAGTGGTTTCAACGACCGCGGTTGTAAGGTGTCTTCTCAACTGAGCTTCGGAGACATTTCTGATGAGATTGCCGTTCATTGCCACCGAAACAATACCTGTTTCCTCGCTGACCACGATAACCGTGGCGTCGGAACTTTGAGTTACTCCGATGGCGGCCCGGTGCCTTGAGCCGAGTTGCCTCCCTTCAAAAGCGCCACTCTCGGCCAAAGGCAACTGTACCCTTGCCGCGATGATTCTGTCGCCCTGTATAATGACAGCCATATCGTGCAAGACCGTAGCCGGGCAAAAAATGGTCCTGAGAAGCTCGGCGGTAACTTTCGCATCTATTCTAACGCCGGTTTCTATAAACTCTCCAAGCCCTACCTGCTGTTCGATAACGATAATAGCCCCGGTACGAACTGCTGCCAGTTGCGTAACGGTATTGATTATCTCTTCAACAGTCCTTGACAACTGCTGAGCCGAACTGGAATGGAAGCCGGCCTGGCCGATCCTTATCAAGGCCCGGCGAATCTCCGGCTGGAAGGCAACAACAGCAATAACGGAAACGGCAATTAAGAATCCCTGGTACAGATAGCCAACCCTTGCCAACTCGAAGCGTCTGACGACCAGGTTAAGGATTAAACCGCCGACAAGCAGGATGAATATGACCCCCCTGAAAAGTCTTTCTCCTCGTGTGCCTTCAAGAAAACTAAGGATGATGTAAACGAAGATGCCTATGAGCAGGAGTTCAAAAAACACCTGGCCGAGCTCACTGAGCTTCATCCGATACATGTACTCGAAAATTGCATCCAAAAATCAAACTCCTTTTAGAATCGAATGCTCCCGAGCAACTACTACACCGCTCAACCTCCCCGAACGACGACAGAGCCGAGATTGCCCGGTAAACCTACCTGATATGCTTATCACTAAGCTTTACTGGTTCATCCAGGTGAAGAACGGCGTCCACATCGTCTTGAATCTGCAAGAAATTGGTGTTGATAACATTCATATGCTTTCGGTGTATTTCTCTGGAGGTTTCCCCCGGACTACTCAAACAGCCACCCAGACAGGCCGCCATCAAGCACAGAACGCAGAGACAACAAACAAGGCCAAAACGATTTAAGACAGCAATATATTTCATACTTTTCCTCAACCAACTTTGGATAGATTCTTTCTGAGCCGAGAAGCTCAAGTTGCTCCCAGGCTATTCCTACTCTCGGCACGCTTATAATTGTAACGTAGATTTGGTCTTTGTCAATGCAAAAATCGGTAAAAAATGAAATGGCAAGTAAAATATCGCTCATATTTGCTCAATAATTGCCTTGAACGGAGCCAAAGCGGAATGGTCAGGATCCCAAGCGCCTTTGTAGGATGCTTGCCCAATACTTGAACCAACAAACTTGTCTTTACCCGACAGGAAGCAGTGAAGTCTATTCTTGTGGCAGCGTGGGAGACTCTCGCCTCTTTTTTTTACGCATTTGAAAAAATCGTTCACACATTCCATTGCGTTATCATCTTCCACGGTCAAAAGACAAAGGTCTTCCAGCGTTCCTTCTTTGTGATTTGGTCCAGGGAAAATCATAAATGCGGAGCGTAGTGAATTAGCTTGAGCGTACTCAAAAGGTTTTGAAGGTACCGGCATACCGGTTTGCTGCATTGCACTGGTTATACTTTCCACTGCTGACTTTACATTGTTTTCGGCATCTCTGGCAATAACAACACTTTTCACTTGGGCATAGCTCTCATCACTTGATAGCAATTTCAGAAAATTAGGCAACTCATTAACACCCCCGAAATCCATTACCTGCACATCCTGACCAGAATAGTATTTCCTGCACGCCCAGACCAAAAATAATTCTGCGTCCCGACCTTCCGCAAGCATAAGTTTTGTCTTGGTTATCTTTACCTTTCCGTTTTCAATTTCCAAATCACCTTATCTCCAAATTAGTTCTTATGGCTGTTCCCATCATTTCGTAGTTTGAAAGTTTTGCGTATATCTCATCTCCTTTTCTTTGGAGACGCATATACATCAGATCTTCGGGCATTTCCGAAAGACCCTCGTGTGCTGCCTGAATGCACTCGTAACTGTGAGTTGTTGTAATAAGCTGGCAATCATATTTATGTAATGCTTTACCGACAGCTTCCCATATTTTCGGAAGCGCAGCGTAATGAATGCCATTTTCGATTTCATCAAGGAATATGCAGACGTACCTCGAACTAACAATTCGGCTAATCAGGTTCAAGAGTTTCTCCATACCTTCACCTATTAAATGGATGTCATGGGCACGTGGAGAACCTTTGAGTTGTCCATGTACAGATGAACTTGGACCCTCTGTAATGATTTTGAGCGCTTCAAGACGCGGTTCGATTATCCTCAAGAACTCAACAATCTCATTTTCTCGTCCTTCTTTAGCCAATTTACTAAACTCATTGGCTGTTTCAACCGACGAGACATGTTTCTTGGCTGCCAGAAAACATGCCGAGTAGCCCTTCTTGATAAATAACTTATCAACATGTAAAGCCAACCGCCCCTGGTCATCAATAAAAAGATACGAAATCTGACTACTGCCGCCTTTCTCACAATACTCTATATCTAATGCGGATATAGATGATGGTTTCTGGTCTGTGGGAATTTGACGTTCATCGGGACTCGCTGCTGATATCACAGTTTCAGACCGACCGGTATTTGGTGAGGCAGGTGGCAAAAAGTTGGGATTGTAGCGGTACTTTGCCTCTTCTATCTTTCCCTTAATAGTCGCAGATATCACTATCTCCAGATTCATATCATAATTTCTAAAGACCGGAGCCAACATCGCTTTTAACTCAGAAGTAACTCCCTCAATTCCGCGCCAAGAATACTGGCGCAGGATCATATCCGCACGAGTACGGTCGAAAAATAGAAAAAGGGCCTCCAGAAGAGCTGTTTTCCCGATATTGTTCCTACCGCCAATCAATGTTATGCGTCCAAGTTTGGGTACAGTCAAGGACTTGAAGCATTTGAAATTTCTTATCGAAACATCTGTAATCATCTTCCCATAACCTTTGAAAAGGAACTGTTATGTCATTCAGGTTCACTGATTCTACGATAAATCAAGAGATATTCTCGCGTATTTCGGCAGGTATGTCAAAACTTATTTAAGGTGCTTTCTGAAAGTCTCGTCTATGCTTTCAGGAAGTATTCCATCATTTCGAAGCCGTTATCGACTCTGAAGCCGGACTGATATGCGTTTTCTTCGGAAAACGGCCTGTGTAAGATGCCGTTTACGCCGACACCGGCCATGGCGAAGGGGACGGGGTCGTCGGTGTGGGCCCGGGTCTCGACTGGGGTGGGATGGTCGGGCATGACTAGCAATCGCCAACTTTCATATTTTTGAAGGGCCTCATACACCGGTCCAACGACGTGTTTGTCAATCATTTCTACGGTTTTTTTCTTCAACTCGGCATTTCCGCTGTGACCGGCTTCGTCAGGTGCCTCGATGTGCACAAAGACAAGGTCATGGTCATGGAGGGCCTTTATGGCGGCGTCAGCCTTTCCGACATAATTGGTGTCGAAATATCCGGTCGCCCCGGGGACATCTATCACATCAAAGCCGATGAGCTTGGCGAGACCCTTTACCAGGTCAACGGCGGTGACGGCGGCACCCTTGAGGCCGAAGCGCTTCTTGAAACTTTCGAGGTGGGCGGCCTGACCCTGGCCCCAGAGCCAAACTCCGCTTACCGGATTCTCGCCGAGGTCGCGTCTTACACGGTTAATCTCGTGGTTTTCAAAAAGCTTTTGTGAGCGAGCCATTATGTCGTTAAGGAAGTCGGCGTTTTTGCCGTGGGGAAGGTTCTTCGAGACTTTTTGGCCTATGATGTCGTGCGGCGGCTGGGTTTCAACATCGAATTTCACACCGCCGATGACGCAGAGGTTGCGATAGCTCACGCCCGTGTAGAGACGAACATCCTGCCGGCCAAGCGCGGCTTCAAGCTCACGGATAAGTCTGGCAGCTTCCTCGGTCGAGATGTGTCCTGCGCTGTGGTCGGCCATTTTTCCGTCGGCTATAGTAACGAGATTGCAGCGGAATACCCACTCGTCCTGTGCGAGCTTGATACCCTGTGCAGCGGCCTCGATAGGCGCCCGGCCGGGATAATACTGCACCGGGTCGTAGCCTAAGAGACTCATCTGTGCGACGTCGCTGCCGGGAGGCATGTCCGGCGGTACGGTCTGGACGATTCCCTGTTTGCCGTTGATGCTGATTTTGTCGGTATTTGGGATTTCAGCGGCCTGGAGGATTGTTTTACCGTCGAAGCAGTCCAGCGGATAGTCGGCGGCACCGTCGGGAATGATGATAACATAGTTAGTCGTCAACTTTGTCCTCCGGGATGTGAACAATTCTTATGCAAACAGGCTCGGCACCGACATTGTCGAGTTCAGCCAGCTCGGCAAGTGCGGCGGACACATTCTTCTGCTTTGTGGGGTGGGTGGTGATGACAACGGGGACGGTGTTGTCGGGGCCGGAGCCTTCGCGCTGGAGGGCGCCGGAGATGCTTATATCGTGGTCACCTAAGATTTTGCTGTGGCAGGCTAATACGCCGGGTTTGTCCCGGGCCATCAGCCTTATGTAGAACCTGCTTACAAGGTTATCGATACTGCTGATAAGCGAGGCGGTTTTTTCTCTTGGCCGGATTTGCAGGCTGTTGAAAAGCTTTGCGCTGTTGCCGATGGCCACTTCAATAATGTCGGCAACGACTGCGCTTGCGGTTGGCATCATGCCCGCCCCCCGCCCGTAGTACATAGTCTGTCCAACAGCGTGAGCAAGGATACTTACGGCGTTAAAAGGACCGTCAACGCGGCCGAGGGGGCTGTCGGGTGAGATGAACGACGGATGGACACGCAGCGACACTTTTCCGGCGTTGTTTTTTTGGCCGATGGCTAAGAGCTTGAGAACATAGCCCATCTCGCGCCCGTAGCGGACGTCGTCGATACTGATGTTTTCGATGCCTTCGACCAGGATGTCGTCAAGTCTTATCTCGCACCCGAAGGCAAGGGTTGCCAGTATCGCGAGCTTATGGGCGCTGTCGGCGCCGTTTATGTCAAGGGTGGGGTCGGCTTCGGCGTAGCCTTTCTGTTGGGCCTGGGCCAGAGCGACCGGGAAGTCCCCGCCTTTGGCGCTCATACTGGAGAGGATATAGTTGCAGGTCCCGTTTAGGATGCCGTAAATGGCTTCGATTCGGTTGGCTGCCAGACCGGTACGTATGGCGGAAATTATAGGGATACCGCCCGCACAACTGGCCTCGAATGCGATGCAGCGGCCGGCGGCCCGTGCGGCGGCGTAAAGCTCGGTTCCACACTCAGCCAGGAGGGCCTTGTTGGCGGTGACAACGTTTTTGCCGGCGGCGAGCATCTTCAGTTGAATATCCTTTGCAGCGGTCGTTCCGCCGACAAGCTCGATGGCTATCTGTATGGTCTCATCTTTCAACAATTGATTAAGGTCATCGGTGAGTAAGCCGGCGGGCAGTTCGACCGGTCTCGGCGAAGTCGTATCGACATCGACAACAGTCGCAAGCTCGATTCGCAGGCCGGTTCTCGCCTCGATGGCGTCTGCGTCATTGAGTAGCAGCTTGGCCACGCCGGTGCCGACGGTGCCGAAGCCGACAAGGCCGACTTTTATTCGGTTGTTCGCCATACAGATATTCCTAAATAAAACAGGTATTGGTATGCACGGCATACCCTGCATTTTCGGCTATTCGCCTTTCAGGTCGAAAATGTATCTTGAAAAGCCCGAGGAGTCAAGCGGAAAGCATATCGGCATGGGCAACTGTGTTGCCCATCCTACAATTGTACAGGTTATGGTTATCTTTGTAGGATGGGCAGGTTTTCTGCCCATGCGGCAACTGCAAGCTAATCCTTTTCTATTAGGAAGAGGAATTCTTTATTCGTAGCCTCGGCGTCGGCCACCCATTCGGAGGTCCATCGCATATCGGCCATGACATTCTTTTTGTAATCGATTTGTATTACCTCCTTCACCTTGCCGCATTTTCGAATCGCTTCGTTCAGCTCATCCGCGGTGGCCCTGCCGCCGGAGCTGTATGACAGGATTATGTGTCGTGCGCGGGTGTTCTTCAAGATACGTTCGATTGCCTCTACGACGATAAACCTGCCAGTCTTGGGATTACGGCGAAACTCCTCAAAGACCGAGGCGGCAATTTTGTCTGAGCTGTCGGCCCTCCTTTTGGCTTTACCAAACAGCCGGGGTTTGTCATTCAGACAAATCGTCGTCCATACGTGGTAATAGGCGGCGTATCTTATGCGTGAAGGCGGCATCTTCTCATTATTCGAGCCGTATGGCGGATCAAAATATGCCAGGTCGCATTCTGTATCGTCAAGAACGCTGAAAATATCATCCTGCAGGACCTGATGGGCCTTTTGGGAAATGACGAAATTGGGAACCTTCAAAACCATCTTATTGTAGGAGCGGGCCGACCATTTGTTTAGGTATGCAGCATAATGGCCGATTGTGCTGTCAACGGAATCAAGCGCTAATATCAGGCTCGTTAATGCCATCGCCCGTTCGACTTCGTCCAGGGAAAGATTGTCGATTTCCTCGCGTATTGCATCGAGCCTTCGGGTATTGTGTGTTTGCCAGGGTTTTTTAAGATTGTCGAGTTGTTTAGCAAGGCCCCCGTTGGGCTTACCTCCATAATTCTCAGTGAACCACCCATCTTTGCCCGTCAGTGAGTTAAGGTGCTCGATTAGTTCCTTATAGTGGCTTTTTGGGCGGTCGTTTAAGAGAAAGCAGGTTGCGAACACCTTCGACCAGATGGCGCTGTCATTGGCGATAATCTGATACCCCGAACGCGCAAGTGCCTGTGCAACTCTCGTAGTCCCTGAAAAACCGTCGAGTACCCTGGCCGGCTTTACTTTTTTTACCAAGTGCAGAATATACGGCAAAAGCTTCAGCTTGGAACCTGCATACTTGATACCTTCTGTCAGAGGTACTTCAATGTTGGTGTATTCGGATAAGTTGAGTGTTTCCGCGGCTCTTTGCATAGTCAACCGATTATAAGAATCTATCTGAACGGGCATGGGGCGTTTACGGAGTATTGGCCGAGCACACCCCGCCATACGGCGTTTGCGATACTGCGGTCGGTACCGTTGACGTCGGTATCACAGTTGAGGTTGCAGTCAGTGAAGGTGTGCGATCCTGCAGCCCCTAATCTCCAGAAAGCGTTTATGATGCTGCGGTCTGTAGCGTTTACCGCTTTATCATTGTTGACGTCGCCGAGCAGGGCTATTCCGAACTCGGCCTCTGCTATACCCGTGTTTCCGAAATCGTTGCCGGTAACGGTCACCCTGACCGTAAACGCTTGGCCCGAATCGGATAAGCCGTTGGGTTCATTACAGGAAGGCGCCGCGAAGGTACAGCACGGGTCTGATAGAGTACCGCCGTCGGTTATTGTCGGGGGTATGGTTACATCATCGGGCAAAATGAATTGCCACTCGTATGTGTAGCCGGTATTTCCCAGCGGGTCTTCCGCGATTGAGGCGGTTGCGGTCAGCTTAGAATTAGCCTGACTCATGATACTCTGATACATCCATGTGTTGTTTATTGTCAATTGGACGTTCATGGTCCGGCCTGCAACTGCCGGATAGTCTTCAAAAACTGTGATGTCGTAATAACGCAGCATGGCTTGTACAAAATAGTAATCACCGTAAATGAATCCCTCGTTATAACCGTTACTTTGTCTGAGAATACAAGCATCTGAAGCATCAGCAAGAAAGCCTCCATCCATATGACTTGTGCTCAGCGAAGTCAGGATTTCCTTGGCAGCGAAGTAGTATCTTTCCCTACTGAAAGGATCCGATACCAATGCACATAATTCAAGTAAACCGGATGCCAAGATAGCAGATGCAGAACTATCCTTTTGGCTTTCCCGACCAAAAAATACAGGTGGTACCTTATCGGATGGTAAGTTTTGAAGAAAATAATCCGCAGTTTTTTTTGCAGTTTCCAAGAAATTAGGGTCTCCTGTTTCACGATAAGCTATAGCAAAAGCGTGTGCTGCCCAGGCTTGCCCGCGTGACCAAACCGCATTTGGATCACAGACCTTATAGTTCACCTCACCCGTATCCGGGTAGAAAATAACAATGTTACAAGTGCTTCCATTTTCACGAACAAATTCTTTTATGGTTCTATAAGCATGGCTTACGGCTATATCGTACCATTGTGGATCTCCTCCATTCTTAGAAGCCCAAAACAATATCTCCAAGTTCATCATGGTGTCAACAACGACCGTAAACTTAGTCGGACTCTTCCAGTCACCCCAAGACCTGGACCTTAGGCACCCAACAATTGGACTATATAAGCCTGCCAATGATGCGGCTGCCTGAAGCACTACCTGGTCGTAATCTTTGCAATCGCTACCGCCGAGACGATACCCGTTTCTATAACTCGGTAGGAAGACGAAAGCCTGGTCACTGAATACATCATTATATTGCTGGTTTTCAAGCCGCTCGGTCCATATCATCGCTTTGTCTTTAATTGAATCATCACCTGTTAATTCATACATATACCATAGACATCCAGGAAAAAAACCAACGGTCCATGGTTCAGGACCATCAGGATTACACTTATGGTGGCTATTATTCCACTCAGAATAGTTACTTTCAGTACAATAAGGATATGCATCGAGAGATTCAGAATTCTCGGTAGCGAGTATCTGGCTGTAGAGGAAATCCAACGCACTGGACGACAACAACCAACTTTCGCCGAGCCAGTTTCTCGCCAAAAAAGCAATATCCCGGATGTCGACAATTCCATCGCCATCAGATATACTTACGCTGCCATTGCCGTTAAGCGGAGCAATATCTGCTCTTGGGTAACTCATAAGCCAATTACGAGTTATGACGGACAAATCTCTAAAATCAACATAACTGTCACCAGTAAGATCCCCCTTTTCAATAACACCGTTTATGGTCGTGACACCAGCCTGTACAGAACAGGGGTCTTGCGTATTTCCTAAATATATGGTACCGGCCGGGGTGGGTGTGGAGAAGGAGCTGACCAGCATGGCTGCTTTGGTGTGTGATGCAGAGAAGGCGTAAAGTATAATCGAAAGCAGAAAAACAGCTTTTTTCATGTTTTGCCTCCTACGGGTCAGATGAACACCAATAGCGTGGGCAACCGCCTTAAAGGCAGGAAAAAACATCTTGCCCACCTTGTGAACCATTGCAATGATATTAGATTTCCCCTGCAATTGCAAGGAATAATTCACTATTTTTTCACTATTTTTTTGTGCTCATTTTACCGGTAAAGTCATAGAGCCGTTTTTTGAGCGGTGAGGATTGCGGAGAGGTGGTCCGGGTTTAAAAATGCGTCCGGGCCTTTGGGATTGTATTTAGCCAGCGCCTTTACCACGGCGGCGAATTTCTTGTCTATGCGGGCGATAAATATCGCCGGTTTATCGAGGTCGGGTGGTAAGCCGATTTGATAGGCGTGGAGAGAGAGGCGGTCGATAAGTGGAGTTTCCGATTTATCCCTTTTCGGACGGTAGTCCGGCTTGAAATCCGAGAGCATTATGGGCCTGGTTGAGCCATACAGAGGGTCAATGGCGAGAGGCAATCCAATACTCTTAAGATGAACGCGGATTTGATGGGTTCTTCCGGTTACCGGCTCTGCAGCGAGCAGGGCCATTGCTCCAAAATCAGCTAAGAGGCGCCAGTGAGTGACGGCTGGTTTGCCCCTTTTTGGGTCTGTCCGCATGACCTGGGAATTTTTTCGACTGTGCGATAAGGGAGTATCGATTGTGCCTGTGCGGGCGCGGATTGGGCCTGCTACGAGGGCAAGGTAGGTTTTCTTGACCAGCCGCTTTTCAAACATACTCGATAACCTGCTTTGAGTCGTGAGGTTTTTGGCTAACAGCATCACGCCAGAGGCGGATTTATCGAGGCGGTGGATGAGCCGCAGCCTGAATTCGGTTCCAAGTTGCCTTTGCAGGACGGGCACAAGGTCGGGTTCGCCTGTGCGGTCGGCGGTTGTACTGATTCCGGTGGGTTTGTTGATTACGACGAGGTCGGAATCCTGATAGATGATTTCAATATCATTTTTCGGCATAAAGAAACCGGTGGGCCGCAGGCCCACCCTACCTTCTTGATTTGTTGGAAAAACCCCACGTAAAACGTGGGGCTAAATATTTATGCCCGCGTGTCCCGATACCTCGGGGGCACCGCCCGGGTTTTGACCCGGAAAACCATACCTGAGAAAGAAAACGGTGGGCCACAGGCCCACCCTACGTAAGTTCGACGGACCAGTAGGCGTTGTCGAGGAACTGTTTCCAACTGCGATATCGGTCATGGCTCAAATGCACGTGAATCACGGGATTGCGTTTGGGTCTGACAGGCTTTGTGATGAGGGTCATGTGGGCCTGTTTCGGAGTTCTGCCGCCCTTCTTGACGTTGCACCCGGCACAAGAACAGACGACGTTTTCCCAGGTGGACTCTCCCCCTGAACTTCTTGGTATCACGTGGTCGAGCGACAATTCGGAAGTGGGGAACTTCTTTCCGCAATATTGGCACCGGCTGCGGTCGCGTGCGAATATGTTTCTTCGGTTGAACTTGACGGGCCTTCGCGGCAGGCGGTCGTAAAACAAAAGACGGATAATCCTCGGTACGGCGAGGTCAAAGTTGACAGTGGATATCCAATCGTGCTGATGGGCCTCGAAGGTCTTTCTCAACTCACTCAGCTCGCGCCAACTCTCGAAATCGTAGTTCGAATAGATTCCTTCCTCCCAGGAGATAACTTCTGCCTGGTTATTTAACAGCAGGGAAAATGCCCTCCTGACCCCGATTACACGGAGCGCCAGGTAGTGCTTATTGAGTACAAGCACCCTGCAGCCCAAACCGGATTGTGACGGGCCTGCTATCATAAATGTTCCTCAATTGGCCTCCAGACACACATCGGTAAAATCTCCCTTCAAGATAATCAGTTAGAAGTAATTGGGATCGCCGTAATCGCTGTAATCGCCGTAATTGTCACCGCCGTCGGCTGCGGCTACGTCAAATTCTTCCTTGAAACCCCTGGCTAATGCCGCCTCTAACTGCTGCCGCTCGGGACCGATTATGCGATCGAACACGTCCTGGTCTTCGGGCTCGCCCATCCCATCGAGCATAGCCAGCAACCTGTTGACTTCCGCCTCCTTGTCGGCGCCGCGCAGCGTTTTCCAGGCCTGAAATTCCTTTTTGAACTCATTATAGTACATGGTGCTGTCAACCGCCATTGAAGGGACGAATTCGGCCGACCCGGCGAGGAGCCTCGCCGTAACCGACCTCGAAAAGCCGGGGTCGCAGTTCTGTGCCTTTTCCATTAGCTCATCGGCCTGCGCCAACACTTCATCGACAACATCCTGTTCGGCCAAATATTCGGATACTACCATCTTTCCATATAACGCAAGTATGTAGTTCTTCAACACATCACATGCAAACTCATCTCGTCCGGCGAATCGTTTTTGCAGCTTGGAATACTCATCAGTCGCAAGGTTGAAACTTTCCTTTGCGTTTTGGGCGTAATCAGCACTTGCCCCGGCGTACTGCGAGGCAACTTCGTTTAAGTTATTTGACGCTGAAGATTCGAGAGCGCTTGCTATTGACTGCAATCGTAAACTGAAGTACTGCTGAAATCTCATGCTATCCAGTGCCGCCATTGCTATCTGGCCGTAGCAGTCGGCCAGGCCGACAGCAGCCGCTTTGCGGGCGGACTGCGACTTGACCTTTTTGTACTTGTCCGCCGCCTTTTGAAATAGTGAAGTAGTTTCATCGACCGCCTGAGAGTAAGTGGCCTGTAACTTTTTCAGGTCTGTAACGAGCCAGGCGATCCGGCTGCTGTGTTCATCGATTTGCCTGTCGGCCTCGGTAAGCTGAGCTTGCGAGTCTTGCCTCTGAGATGAGTTTCTGATGTCATTTATCTGCTGCCCAACGGAGGCCAGGTCGGACTGAAGCTTCTGCATGAGAGGCTGGACGATGGCGATTTGACTTTCGACAGACCGTATCCGGTCGCCGGCGGCCTGAGCATCCAAGAAATGACTTTTCCTGGTCAGCAGAAGAGCATAGCCCGCATTGGCCAACTCGAGCTTCTCATCACCGTAGGCGGCCTCGGCCTGACGCAACTTCCGGTCGGCTTGCCGCCCAATAGCATCTACGGAATCCTGCGCCCGTTGTCTCTGCTGTTCAAATTCGGCCTTTTGTTCTTCCAACTGACTCAACTCGGCGCCGGCGTCAGCCAACTTCTCTTCTATTCCGAGGCTCTGGGTATCACCGCTTATAGACTGAGAAAGCTCTTCAATTTCCCTATCGGTTGCGGCAAGAAGGTAATTGAGTTGGTCCTTTTGAATCTGTAAGCGGCTTATTCTGCGCACCTGCAGCGAAATCTCGTCGAGTGCGACGTTTGCCAGTTCTGCGACCTCAGAAACCTTAGATTGCTGTCGCTGGGCCTGTTCAAAAGTAAGGTCGGCACTTGCCAAAAGCACCGGCTCGGCCGCGGCGCCGGCGCCGGCGGCATCTCTAAGTGCCGCTTGTACGTCCCGGGCGGCCTTGTCAATATCGCCCTTCGCAGCCATATCGAGGGCTTTTTCTGCGTTTTGCCTCAGTTGCTTAGCGGCTTTGTTTTGAGGGTTATCCGAGCAACCCACTATCACAAAAACGGCAATACATGCCATAACAAGGCATTTAATCGAACTTTTTGATTCCCAATACCACACTTGCAAATTCTCCACAAACCAGTTGATTATAACAAACATATCATACTGTGTAGCCACGAGTCTTGTCAAGCTCTTTTCCCACGCGATTACCCGTTTTGACTGAGGCTAATGAAAAAGTTTCTGGGTGCCCGCAAAAACGCCGTTTTCTCAAACATTCACCAGAATGGTCCTATGTGTACGATGGAGTGAGATTCTTTCCCGGCGCGCCGGGACTCAGAATGACAGGTTGTTGCACGGAATGAGGAAATAATGTTGAAAAAGCGTTTTGAAAAACAGTGAAGTCAATCTGCCGGAAAATGCAGCCACGCCCGGGCGGTACGAGGATTATTTACTGGATTCTGCACAAATCAAGTATACAATACGTTCACTATAGATCGCGGGAGCTTTTTCCTTCGCAGCAACAGTAAGGACATTAATGCCTACAGAAAAAGTCTCATATAACTCGAGCAACAGGCTCATGACTTTGGTTCTGGTTTGTTTTTTCCTGTCGGGTCTTACCGGCCTGATATATGAAATACTGTGGACCAGGTTGATTGTCAAGATGATCGGGGGTGCACCTTTTGCCGTCAGCATTATCCTGACCGTCTTTATGGGAGGCCTCGGCCTGGGCAGCTACATAGCCGGTCGCACTATAGACCGTGTTAAAGAGCCGATAAAATTGGTCAGAATCTATGGGACGCTGGAACTGATAATAGGCGCCTATGCACTGGCGATTCCGGTGCTGCTGGCAGCTTTTCGTCCGGTCTATGCGAACATTTACAATCACCTTTTCGGCTATTTTATATTATACAACCTTCTGACCTTTGTCGGCTGCTGTTTGCTGTTGTGCATTCCTGTCATCTGCATGGGTGCCACATTGCCAATTTTGTGCCGGTTTTATGTTAGCAAGCTGTCGCACTTAGGTGCTCGCGCGGGAAGGTTATATGGGCTAAACACCATCGGGGCGGCTTTTGGAGCGCTTCTTTGCGGTTTCTGGCTGATAAATCTTTTGGGAGTCTGGGGCACGTTGGTTTTTGCGGTGGCCATCAACGGTATTATCGGCTTAGCTTGTATTCTGGCCGCTTCCGGAACAAAAGAGCAACAACCTGTTACAGACCATATCGGGGCCGACTCAAAACAGTCAACGTTTGAAGATGCGGGGCAAACGGCTGAGCCTCACCGATATCCGGTTGAGGTAGTAATTGGTGCACTGGTAATTTTCGGTGTGTCCGGCTTTTGTGCTATGAGCTACGAGGTGATATGGACGAAGCTCCTGGGATTGATTGTCGGACCAACGACGTATTCTTTCACTACCGTGCTGGTAACTTTCATCCTGGGCCTGGCTTTGGGGAGTATGGTTTTCGGCCGGCTCGCCGACAGGACCAAAAAGCCGATATGGCTGCTAATATTCACCCAGGTCGCCGCAGCGTTGTTTGTATTGGGAGCGAGTCAACTCTTGGGAAACAGCCAACTGTTTTTTGCCAAGGTCATTTTCAAATTCCAGGACAACTTTGCGCTGCTGAGCATGGTAAAGGCGGCCATTTTGTTTGGATTTATGATATTGCCGACACTATGTCTCGGGGCCACTTTTCCTCTTGTTGGAAAGATTTACACACAATCTGTTTCGAGGGTGGCTCGTTCCATTGGATTTGCTTACGCGATCAATACAATCGGTGCGGTCTTAGGCTCTTTTTGTTCAGGCTTTGTGCTCGTACCGCTGATTGGCAAGGAAAACGGCTTAAGATTTGTCATCAGCGGGCAACTGGTCGTCGCACTTGTAATAACGTTCATTATCCTCAGGAGAGAGAAGATATTTAAGCTGGTTCCTTTCATAGCGCCTGCCCTTATAGGGCTGCTTTTGTGCTCCGGTTTTCCCGTTTGGAACCGGCGGGCGCTTTCTATAGGGCAATATCACCGCTTTAATGAAGCCGGGATAAATCCAGGGGCATACGGATGGGCCGAATCGCTCTTTCCGGGGTCCCGAAGGCCGGCTAAATCGCAGGAGGGCGAACTCGTGTTCTATAGTGACGGTATCGGCGGCTTTACTACGGTAATTGAATATGCCGGGCCTCTGGGCAATGTGGAATATTCAATGGTAATCAGCGGAAAACCGGATGCCTCGTCGCGGGGAGACATGAAAACACAAACCCTCCTGGCACATTTCCCGATGCTTTTCCATCCGGGTGCCAAAACTGTTATGGTATTGGGGCTGGCAAGTGGTATAACAGCCGGCGAAGTATTGTGCTATCCTGTTGAAAAAGTTGATGTTATAGATATTAACCGTCAGGTCGTGGCGGCGAGTGAATTCTTTCGGCCGTGGAATAATAATGTCCTTTCGAATCCAAAAACAAATCTGATTATCCAGGATGCACGAGCACATTTGTATTTGACCAGGCAAAAATACGATGTGATCATTTCCGAGCCGTCCAATCCGTGGATGGCAGGTTTGGCTACACTGTTTACTCGTGATTTCTTCGACCTGGCAAAAGACAGGCTTAACGGTGGAGGCATTTTTGTCCAGTTTTTACACTTCTACGAGATGGACCGGCCCACCTTTGCCCTCGTTGGCCGAGCCTTTGCACAGGTTTTTCCGAATAATATTTTAGTGAGCTGCGAACCAGCCGGCCTCGGTTCCGATTGCCTGTTAGTCGGACTTAACGGCGAGGATAGGTTAAGCCTTGAAAATGCGAAAAGGAACATATCATATACACGAAAATCGAAAAATATAACTCTGTTGGACCCCGGATTATTTTACAGACTCATTATAAGCGAAGATATGCAAAAACTTTTCGGCGACGGCCCTGCCAATACAGACATCAGGCCCCGGCTCGAATTCGCCGCCCCCAAGATGATGTATCGCAGCGACCCGTCGATACCGGCCAATATCCGGTCCAACAGGTGGGTATGTCCTGAAACGGCGGATATAATCGAGCAGGTTACCACGAATGTCGATTCACAAATCGATTTTGCCGCTTATGCTCTCTCGGTGTTTGCACCGTTTTCAGATATGATTGACTCCTCAAGAGCCACACCCGGCCAGAAAGAGCGTTTCTTTAAGTTGATGGAAGAATATTGCGCCGGTGAAATCATGAATTACGCCCTCCTCGGTGATAAGGAACTGAGGCAAAGTTGCCGGGCCGTTCAAATACAGACCATAATCAACAATATTGATTCCATGCCGGACAAACCAAGTTCATACCTTTATCTGGGTGATCTGTATTTTGCAAGCGACATGGGGGCCGAAGCCATAGAAAGTTACTCAAAATCGCTTCAGATAAAGCCCGATAGCGCCCAGGCACACATGAATCTGGGCATCGCGTTTAACGAAAGCAAAAAGTTCAATAACGCCATTGCCCACTTTATCGCTGCGATGCAAATCCGGCCGGATTTCGCCACAAGGGTGCATAAACACTTGGGCTACACACTATTTCTGGCGGGCAGGCTCGCTCAATCCGCCAAAGAATACCAGGAGTATCTCAAGGCTCACCCGGATGATGCACAAATCCATAATGACCTGGGCGTGGTATTCGCCCGAAGTGGTGATTTAGACGGGGCCATAAAACATTTTCGGCGGGCGGTTCGTATCAAACCTGACCTTGCGGAAGCCAATAAGCATCTTGGAAATGCTTTATCATTGCAAAAGCAGCTAAATAGCGGTATTAGTGGGCCTGTTGAGGTTGAGCAATCAAACACAAATGTAAAACCAGAAAGATAGAAAGTTAATCACGATAAATTTGAAAGGAATATTATGGATTTTGAAGAAACTCAAGACGAACCTTACAATCCGGAGGATGTTCCGGGGACACATCCGATAGAGGGCGTGGCGCCTGGGGCTGGTGGTGGGCCTTATCCGGAACATGCAAAAAGGCCCAGGCGCAGCGCGTGGAGAATGGTCTTATGGATAATGCTGGCGCTTTCGGTAATCGCAAACTTCTTTTTGTTTGTAATACTCATCGTCGCCGCAGTGTTTTTTGCAGCGGGACAAAAGGACTTCTTTGCCGAAAATGTCTTAAGGAAAGGTTCTTTCGGCAACAAGATTGCCATCATTCGAGTGCAAGGAATTATAAACAACAGGCTGAGCAATGAAGTACGAGAGCAAATAAGAACAGCGGCAAAGGATAACAGCGTAAAGGCGATGATTGTTCGAACGATTACGCCCGGAGGCACGGTATCAGGAAGCGACCAGATACATCACGAAATCACCCGATTTCGCGCCGAGACCGATAAGCCTGTGGTGGCTTTTATGCAAAGTATCGCTGCTTCGGGCGGATATTATACGTCGGTTGCCTGCGACAAAATCATAGCCGAGCCAACGGTCATTACAGGCTCAATCGGCGTGATGAGCAACCACCTCGTTATCAAGGAGTTGTTGGAGGATAAGCTCGGCATTTCGGCTGTGGTAGTGAAATCGGGACCGAAGAAGAACTGGCCGAGCCTTTTTGAGGAAACTACCGACGAGCAAAAACAGTATCTTATGGATAAGCTGATCAGCCCGACGTATGAGAGATTTGTTGGGCTGGTCAATGACGGCAGAAGTATGCTCACAGAATCGGAGGTGCGAGAACTGGCCGACGGGAGCATTTACGGCGCTGCCGAGGCGCTGGATAAGCACCTGATAGACCAGATAGGCTACTTAGACGAAGCAATAGCATTAGCGGAGTCGCTGGCTGGTATAGAAAACGCCCAGGTGATAGAATACGAGCGTCCATTTTCGCTGGCAAGTGTGTTCAGCGTCCGGGCCAGGAGTAGTATCTGGAATTTTGACACCGATGCTCTGAGGGAAATGGCGGTGCCGCAGCTTTTGTATCTCTGGGACGCAAACTGGTAGGAAAGACGGCTCTGTATAAGTTGCCTGAAAAAGACGAGGAGTAGAAGTCTTACAAAAGAAGTTTTGTTATTGACAGAAGCGGCGGATAAAAATACTATTCAACCGTGTCAAGACTCTAACTATACCCTTAAGGGTAAAAAATTCCCGCGAGTGGTATTGGCGGCACGCCGGGATAAAGATTCTTATCCGCGAGCAAACGGGGAAAATCCGATGGTAGCACACTAACTTGCTTTCATTTGGGAGCAGTGGATGAGTTCACGGCCGGGGCGTTCAAAAACTGAAAGTATTGTGTCTGTTGTCCTGCTGATCCTGCTTGTACTCGTCGGTGTGGGTATATTCTTCAAGCAGTTTTATTATGATGCTACACGCCTGGATATCACGCTGGCGGCAGCACAAACCCCGGCACAGCATAACGTGGAGGGGCAAATCGACCTTGTTTCCCTACTGCCGGCAGGTTTTGGGGCTATGACGGAGCGGGAAACCTTCGGGCGCGATAGTCTCTATGTCAAGATCGACGGCAAGGCCGACCTTTATCTTCAATCGGGCTTTGAGGAGCTTTTGTGCCGGCGTTTTGTGAGCGGCGATGATGAGGAACTGTGGGCCGAGATATATCTGTATGATATGGGCACGGCTCGAAACGCCTTTGCCGTTTACAGTACACAACGAAGAGCAAACGCGGTGAAACTTCCTCTTTCGCGATTCAGTTACAAGGCGGATTCGGCTGTCTTCTTCACGACCTCAAATTACTACGTTGAGATAATTGCAGCGGTCGAGTCGGATAAGCTGCATGGTGCGGTTCTGGCCGTTGCAGAAAATATTGCAAAACTTCCACATAAACAGGAAGACTCTCTTGGTGAGTTGAAGCTTTTTCCTGAAAAGGGCCTGATTGCCGACAGCTTCAAGCTGCACCTGACAAGCGCTTTCGGGTTTGAGGGTCTTGATGATACTTTCACTGCGAAATACAGGTTCGGAGAGGAGACGGTTACCGCTTTTGTTTCGCAACAGCAGAGTCGTGAAGAGGCAAATGAAGTTGCGGGTAATTACTATCAGTTTCTGATTGACAACGGTGCCGCCACCACCTCCGTTGTTAATGATAACCTGGCCGGGAAGGTTCTGGATTTCTACGACTCAATTGAGATAATCTTAGTTTCCGGTCATTTCATACTGGGGGTGCATGAGGCTTATGACCGGTTGTCAGCGGAAAAGATTGCGATAATGCTAAAAGCCAAAGTAATGGAGGTTGGCGATATTGCAAGAACAAGATAACGGTAACTTTAGACGAAGGGATTTTCTTGCCCGCGCTGGTAAGGCGGCGGCGTGTGCGTTCGGAGCGGCAGCGGCGGCTTACTGGCTGTATGACAGTAAAGGGCCGGAGGCTGCGTGGCAAAAGCAACAGCTCGTAACACTGCCTGACTTCTCTGTGCCGGCCAAGCCCGGCCGAAGTATGTGCATTGCAACCGGTCCGGACAGAAAGCAGACATTCAACAAGGCGATAGACCTGCTCGGTGGTATCGAGAGATTCATAAAGGCCGGTGACACAGTACTGATAAAACCCAATGTGGCCTTTGCAACGCCGCCGATGTTAGGAGCGACAGCCAATCCCGAGTTGGTGGCGCAGGTTGCGCGTCTGTGCTACACCAGGGGCAATGCAAAGCGGGTAATAGTTACCGACAACTCAATTAATGACCCTGCAAGCTGCTTTCAATTGAGCGGTATAGGCAAAGCTGCCACGGAGGCCGGTGCGGGAATAGTTATGCCAAGGCCGAATCTCTTTGCGCATACGACATTGGCAGACGGGAAGCTCATAAGGAACTGGCCGATTCTTTACGGGGCCTTTGAGGAGGTCGATAAGGTAATCGGCATCGCGCCGGTCAAGGACCATCACCGAAGCGGTGCGTCAATGACAATGAAAAACTGGTATGGTCTGTTAGGCGGCAGACGAAATATTTTTCATCAGAATATCAACACGATTATCGCCGAATTAGCTATAATGGTCAGGCCGACATTTGTCGTTCTTGACGGGACGGAGGTTATGATGACAAACGGCCCGACAGGGGGGTCTGTTTCGGATTTGCGCAGGGCAAACACAATGATTGTGAGTACCGACCAGGTGGCGGCGGATTCGTTCGGCTCAAGATTACTTAATCTTACCCCTTCGGATTTGCCGTATCTTGCCAAGGCTCAAGCCGGCGGTGCGGGGACAGCCGACTACGAGTTGCTGAAACCCATTATTACAGAGGTGGCGGGATAAGAGCCTTATGAGAATAGTAACGGTAAGACGGCTAAGTCAGGCCTTTTTCTTTGCTGCGTTTATATGGTTTTGCATTGTAACAACGCAGGGAACCGAGTGGTGGCAGCTTCGAGGCTGGCCCGTCAATCTTTTTCTGCGGCTTGACCCACTTGTTGCAATTGGCACAATCTTGTCAACTCACAGGCTTTACGCCCCCCTGCTTTGGGCGCTTTTGACGGTTGTCCTGACGATAATATTCGGTCGATTCTTCTGCGGGTGGTTGTGTCCTTTCGGGGCGTTGCATCAGTTTGTCGGCTTTCTGGGCAGCAGAAAGAAGCCGTCGGCAAAAAGAGTTCAACTTAACCGATATCGGAAGGCTCAGTGCATAAAATACTTCGTTCTTATATTCTTTCTGGTCACAGCCGCGGTGCCTGTAGCAGGTTGGGTGTCCTTACAGAACGGCCTTCTCGACCCTATCTGCCTTATAACGCGCTCGGTGAACCTTACACTTTTGCCGATTGTGGATTCCATAACAGGCACAATTTCTGCGACGCCTCGCTTCTACGAGGGGGCGTTCCTGGTGCTTGCCGTCTTTTTCGCATTGATATTTCTAAATCTGCTGATACCACGGTTTTATTGCCGGTTTATATGCCCGCTTGGGGCGCTGTTTGCGATTCTCAGCCGGTTTTCCGTCTGGCGAATCGGCAAGAATACGAGGGAGTGTTCAAACTGCAAACTGTGCGAGCTGGCGTGCGAAGGCGGCTGCGAACCGGCGTCGCAAATAAAGATAAGCGAGTGTGTGCTGTGCTTTAACTGCCTCGACAACTGCAAAGATAATGTCATAAGCTACCAGGCGGTGCCCTCATTAGCGGGTGAAGTAACAAGTCCGAATGTGTCGCGTAGGGGTTTTATCCTTTCTCTGGCCTCCGGCGTATTTGCGGTCCCGGCGGTGCGTCTGGCGGGCTGGCTGGCTGATAATTGGCCGCATAAGCTGATTCGTCCGCCCGGTGCTTTGAGTGAAGACGAGTTCCTGAAACGTTGCATCAAGTGCGGCCAGTGTATGCGAATCTGCCCGACGAATGTCCTACAGCCGGCGGGTATGGAATTCGGCCTGGAGACTTTGTGGACGCCCGTTTTGAATAACCGCATCGGCACAAGCGGCTGTCAGCTCAACTGCACGGCTTGCAGTTACGTCTGCCCGACATCAGCAATACGACCGATTACGCTTTCGGAAAAATTAGGTCTTGGTGAATTTGCCGAGGCCGGGCCAATCAGGATAGGTACGGCCTTTGTCGATCGTTCCAGGTGTCTGCCGTGGGCGATGGATAAACCCTGCATCGTCTGCCAGGAAAACTGTCCCCTAAGCCCAAAGGCCATTTACACGGAGGAAGTTTTCAATACGGTAAGGGACGGCAGCTTAACGGTGAAAAAGATTGCAGCCGATACGATAGAAACCCTCGAAAAGATTATGCAGCCGGGCAAGTTCGCAACAGGCGATTATTATGTTAGTGCCCGCGACGGTCAAAGGGCCGAAATCATCACAAATACCGAAAACTCCATAGAGATTTCGCCGAAAGCAGCCCTTGTGGAAACACTCAGCACAGGGGATACAATCGAGGTTCAGGTTCGGCTGCAAAAGCCGTGTATTGATATTGAAAAGTGTATCGGCTGTGGCGTTTGCGAACATGAGTGCCCGGTGAGCGGTAGAAGAGCTATAAGGGTATCGGCTGAGGGTGAAAGCAGAAGCCCGGAACGAAAGATTGTGCTGTAAAGTTAATCAGTTGCACGATTGTGTTTAATCTGATAGAATCGGGGCGGAAAAATATTTTGCGCTTCAGGTCGAAATTTTCGAATCTATTTTAAGGAAACAAGCGCGTGAAGACCGGCGGAATTGGAGTCTTAGTTATCTTGTGCGGCATGTTGTTGACAGCGGGAGAATCGCGGAGTTAAGACACTATTTCAAAACCGTCACCCTGAGACCTTCGCTTTGCTCAAGGACAGGCTCTTAATATGAATATGCTTTTACGGAGATTAGCTGAATGAAAGTATGTGTGGTTGGTGTTGGTTACGTAGGACTGGTCGCGGCGGCGTGTCTTGCCGACGGGGGCAATCATATTGTGTGCGTCGATAACGACAAGAAGAAGATCGAAGACCTCAACAACGGCATTATCCCGATTTATGAACCCGGACTTGCCGAGATTGTCAAGAGGAATGAAGAGGCCGGCAGGTTGAGCTTTACAACGGATTTGAAAGAGGGGCTTGACAATTCGCTGGTTATATTCATTGCGGTGGGTACGCCCAGCGACGAAGACGGCTCTGCGGATATATCGGCGGTGCTCGGTGTGGCCGGCGAAATCGCCGGGTTGATGGACGGGTACAGGATTATCGTTATCAAGAGCACCGTGCCGGTGGGGACTTATGGGAAGGTCAGCGAAGTTATAAAGAGCAAGACTGAGCAACCTTTCGACTATGTAGGCAACCCGGAGTTTCTGAAAGAAGGTTCGGCGGTTGATGACTTTTTAAAGCCTGACAGGGTGATTATCGGCACCGAGAATCCTGCGGTGATGGAAATTATGAAGCAGTTATATGCTCCTTTTATGCGCAAGAAAAGCAGGATGATATTTATGGACCCGGCCAGTGCGGAGATGACGAAATATGCAGCGAATGTGATGTTGGCGACGCGAATTACGTTCATGAATGAGTTGAGCGGCTTGTGTGAGAAGTTCGGAGCCGATATTGAGAAAATCCGAGCGGGTATTGGGAGTGATTCGCGGATTGGCAGTGCGTTTCTGTTTCCAGGTGTTGGTTACGGTGGCAGTTGTTTTCCAAAGGATGTGCGTGCCCTGGCGCACATGGGCCGGGCTCAAGATTGTCCGATGACGATTGCTGAGATAGTGCAGCAGGCGAATTACACACAGCAGGACAGATTCGCCCGGCGTGTACTGGATTACTTTGGGCAAAAGAGAAGTGATGTAACGTTGGCGGTGTGGG
>Ga0114922_10000408_pt1 | contig 40950 bp, 29 predicted proteins | sample AartaG_FD_100975 | JGI IMG/M metagenome (GOLD analysis project Ga0114922, IMG submission 100975) | Deep subsurface microbial communities from Aarhus Bay to uncover new lineages of life (NeLLi) - Aarhus_00045 metaG | ecosystem: Environmental > Aquatic > Marine > Oceanic > Sediment | place... | reverse complement strand
CCAGACTTATGTAAAGCCGCGTAATCCAGTGGAGGAGATTCTAGTACAGATCTGGAGTGATATCTTAAATATTAAACAAATAGGAGTTCACGATAACTTCTTTGAACTCGGTGGACATTCACTGTTAGCTATCAAGGTCATCTACAAAATTCAGGAATACTTGGGAACCCTTATATCTCTTCGATGCCTGTTTGACAGACCGACGATTGCAGAGTTGGCCAAAAACATTGACAATGATCGGGAAATAATTGAATTATGAATGTTCGAGAGTTTTTAATACACCTTCGGCAGATGAATATACATGTAAACCTGAAAGGCGATCGACTTTATTGTAATGCGCCTAAAGGTGTTATAACACACGATATGCGCACTGCGCTTTCTAACTATAAAGCTGAGATTATCGCACTCCTTCAACAAGATACAAACTTGTCTAATAGTAATGGCTCCATTGTACCAGTGTCCCATCAGGGATACCTACCGCTGTCATATTCACAAGAGAGGCTTTGGTTACTGGCTCAAATTGAGCAGGAGGTTTCGGCCTATAATATTCCCATGGTTTTTCGGCTAAAGGGCCAACTCGATATAAAAGTCCTGGAAGAGAGTATCCAGGAAATTGTACGTCGCCACTCAGTTCTACGGACAACATTTCATAATATCGATGGCCAGCTTCTTCAGATCATCTCTAACGATTCAGGGATTAAAATTCAAGTACATGATTATACAAAATTGCCAAATGAACAAAGAGAAAGCGAGGCATTAAGACTTGTGTCAGATGTTGTCCACAAACCATTTGATCTTGCACGAGGACCCTTACTCCATGTTTGCCTTATCTATATCGGGCAAGACCACTACATTTTAGTCTTGAATGTGCATCACATTGTTTGGGATGGATGGTCATTCACGATATTTTTCCATGAGCTCAAAGAACTCTACCATTCGTTTCTCAACAATAAACCATCTCCTCTTCCCAAACTTCCGATACAATATGTCGATTTTGCAGTGTGGCAGCGAAAATGGCTCTCAGGTAATATAAGTACACGTCAGATCGAGTACTGGAAGCATCAACTGGGCAATCGTTTACCTATTCTGGAGCTCCCGATAGATCACCCTCGCCCGGCGGTGCAGACCCACCATGGAGCATGTCAGGTACTTGAACTTTCGAGGGATTTAACGGAAGGAGTAAAGGAACTGGGCCAAACCGAACACGCCACTCTCTTTATGATCCTACTTGCGGCCTTTAATATCCTGTTGTCTAAATACAGTGGTCAAAAGGACATTGTCGTTGGCTTCCCAATTGCCGGGCGGAACCGAAAGGAAATCCAAGGACTCCTCGGCTTCTTCGTCAATACGCTCGTACTCCGGACTGACTTGTCCGATGATACCTCATTTTCTACACTACTGTCTCGCATTCGCACAAGAGCCCTAGATGCATATGCCCATCAAGACATTCCGTTCGAGCGAGTAATCGAGGAACTCAGGCCCAAACGTGATCTGAGCCGCACACCATTGTTTCAGGTTTTTTTCAACATGGTAAACGTCAACCTTGAGCGGCTTGAATTATCGGGACTGATGGTTGAAGCAGTATCGTTGCCTACGGAAAGAACCAGATTCGATCTCACCTTGTATGCACCTGAGCGAAATAGATTGCTTAACCTGGAGTTTAGGTACAACGCGCATCTCTTTGACAGTTCCACAGTCGCCTTCATGCTGGAGAACTTGAAGAATTTACTTGCTGAGATTGTGGCCAATCCAGAGAAATCCATCTCAAGGCTGCGGTTGGTGGATAGACGAAGGCCGTCCCAGCTGCATAAACGGACCGACCTGCTCGGTTCGTCACATTCGTATGTTGCATGGCTAAGAGATGACATCAGTTGTTCTATACCGGAAAGATTCGAGCAGCAAGTCCAAGAACATCCTTCGAACATTGCCATCGAGACAAGTGAAGATGAGTGGACCTACGACACACTAAATAAGACGGCTAACCGAGCAGCAACGAGGATCCTTAAATCCTGTGGTAGTACAGAAGAACGGATTGGATTATTGTTCGAACATGGTGCGCAAATGATTGCCGCCATCCTTGCCGTATCGAAGGCCGGTAAAGTCTATGTGCCACTCGATCCTTCCTTGCCGACAGAAAGAATCAACTTCATACTGAGTGATTCACAGGCAGCTACCCTTTTGACAAACAATACGAATCTCGCTTTGGCCAAATCACTGAAAAAAGGCCAATTACAGGTGGTCAATGTGGATGATATCGGCCCGGAAACTCCTTCCTATAATATCAATCTTCCTATGTTACCGGAGGTTGTCGCCTATATCCTCTATACTTCCGGCTCTACAGGGCGACCCAAAGGGGTGGTGCAAACTCACCGCAATGTGCTTTATCATATCAGGAATTATACAAATGGTCTGCATATTGACAGTGGTGACAGGCTGACGCTGTTCTCAAACTATAGCTTTGATGCGGCAATGATGGATATCATGGGAGCTTTATTGAATGGCGCAACCTTATGTCCTATGGACCTAAAGGAAAAATCTTCAGTCCGTTTCTCGGAATGGCTGAACAAGGAGAAGATAACGATTTACCACTCCACACCAACAGTCTATCGATACCTTATCAGCACCCTCACCGGCGAGGAAGAGTTCCCAAGGATTCGTTTGGTCGTCTTGGGAGGAGAAGAGGTTTACAAAAAAGATGTCGATATGTACAAACAGCATTTCTCTCCAGACTGTATCTTCGTGAATACCTACGGCCCCACGGAATCGACCATAGTCCTGCAGTATTTTGTGGACCAGAAAACGAAGATCAGTCGTAATACAGTCCCCCTTGGATATGTCGTCGACGATACCGAAATACTGTTGCTCGACAAAAAAGGCGAAGTGACTGACGTTTATGGTGAGATAGCGATAAGAAGTGACTATGTGGCGATTGGCTATTGGCGGAAGCCAGAATCGATGGATGAAGTGTTCCTGCCGGATGGTGGTTATAGAAGGCTCTATCGCACAGGGGATATAGGTCGTTTACTGCCGGATGGCAGCATTCAATTCAAAGGAAGAAAAGACCTTCAGGTCAAGATCCGAGGATTCCGTGTGGAACCGGGAGAGATAGAATCTGCACTGTGCAGCAACGAAGCTGTCAAAGAATGTGTGGTAGCGACATCTGACAATGGACATAGAGATAACAAGTTGATTGCGTATGTCGTCTGTAACGAATCCCTTTCCTCGCTTTCCCTGCGACGCTACTTAAGAGATTATCTTCCGGATTACATGATTCCATCTGAGTTCATTCAACTCGATTCAATCCCTCTGATCCATAACGGTAAGACTGATTATGCGGCTTTATCCTTGTTGGGGGATAGTCACGCAATGCAAAGACCTGATTATGTTCAGCCCATTAGCCCAGTTGAAAAGAAAATTGCCGAAATTTGGCAAAACGTATTAGATGTTGACAAAATCAGTCTTCCTGACAATTTTTTTGATCTGGGAGGACATTCACTTATGGTGGTCAAAGCCATATCGCTTATAGGAAAAGAACTCGGGATACATGTGCCGTTTAGAGAGTTTTTCAATCAAACCCTGAGGCAATTTGCCGCAAGTTGTGAAGAGAAATTGCTTTCGAATAAACATGACTATGCCAAAAAACAATACTGACAAAACGTCAATAAATTCTCTTTTTCCGCTACAGGTTATAACTGTGGAAGCTGATCCGACGCTAGTTCGAGAAACTTGTTACCCTGAGGAAGAAGCGTACGTAAGGAATGCTATGCCCAAAAGAAGACAGGAATTTACAGCAGGCCGTCTCTGCGCTCGAAGGGCATTGACCCAATTCGGTGCGAAAAACTTTCCCCTGCTGGTGGGAAAAAATAGAGAGGCCATTTGGCCGCCTGGTATCGTAGGCAGCATTTCTCACACTGAAAGATATTGCGGAGTTGCCATTGCCTGGAAGACAGAGATCGAAAGCTTGGGATTGGATGTGGAGCTCACTCGAGAACTAAGCTGGGATTATTGGAAGCAAATATGCACCCGACAAGAATTGTCTTGGATAAATTCGCTGCCTTCAGATAGACGACAAGAAAATGCCACTCTTATTTTCAGCGCTAAAGAATGCCTCTATAAATGCCAGTATGCAATAAGTAAAAGATGGCTTGATTTCCACGATGTCGTGATTACGGTTAATCCTGATATTGGCAAATTTGAAGCAACATTCACGGTAAGCGTCGGCAATTCGTTTAAGAGAGGAACTTGCCTTAACGGCAAGTATTTGTTTTATCACGGCTATGTTTTCACTGGAATGTCAATACCAAATTCGAGGAGTTGAGCGTTAGGCCATGGAACCATTCTATTTCAGAAAGTCATCTAAACCACTTTTTGGGATCTATCATTCACCACAAATTGGCATGATTCACAATGTTGGAGTTGTTCTGTGCTATGCCATGGGACAAGAATATATCCGTTCTCATCGGGCACTTTTACAATTAGCCAAACTTCTTTCATCTGCAGGCTTTCACGTGTTGCGATTCGATTATTATAGTTGTGGTGACTCAGGTGGGGATTGTAATCAGGGAAGTATTAAACAATGGGTTGCTGATATATCAACCGCGGTGGATGAGTTGAATGGCGGCTGCGATCTGGAAAGAGTGTGTTTGGTTGGCCTTCGCTTAGGGGCAGCGCTGGCAATGATTGCAGGAATCAAACGAGGTGATATTGATAGTATAGTTCTCTGGGATCCGGTGGTCGATGGAACAAGCTATTTAGAAGAATTGACACACTTACACGATGAGTGGCTTCAGAAGTCTTTTGCAAAACCACAGTTGTGCCCTCTGGGCCAGAAGGTTCGCGAAATATTGGGCTTTCCAATTACCGATTCTATGATAGAAGAACTCGTAAAGATGAACCTTTTGACACTGGAACAAAAGCCTGCAAACAACATATTCATTATCGAAAGTGATAAAGTAACTGAAAATAAGTGGCTTAGAGAGCATCTGAAAGGTATTAATGTTGAGCCAAGCTATGAATATATCCCAACCCCTAAAATTTGGATTAAGAAGAAAAATGGGGATAATAAAGGTTTGGTACCAACACCAACTCTGAAGAGTGTTGTCACCTGGATTTCAAAGGTCTACCAATGAAAGAACAGGTTGTACTTTTTGGGAAAACCAAATCTTTGGTCGGAATTATAACCGAGCCGTATTCGGCTTCGGAAGACCGGTGTTTTCCCGCAATAATCATTTTGAATGCAGGTTTGTTGCATCGAATCGGCCCTAATCGTCTCCATGTTAAAATAGCCAGACAAATGGCTACAGCAGGATTCGTTGTGCTTAGATTCGACTTCTCAGGAATTGGGGATAGCAGCGCACTCGATGCCAATCTTCCGTTTGAAAGAAGTTCGATAAGCGAAACGCAGGAGGCAATGCACCATCTAAGCTCAATCAGAGGTATTGAGAAATTTATCTTAGTAGGTCTCTGTTCAGGAGCAAATGTGGCATTGAAGACAGCTTGCCGTGACCATCGCGTGGTAGGGGTGATTGGGATTAATGGTTCCTATTTTGACAGCCAAGAACTCGAAGGATTAAGCCAATATTTTGAAAACAGTATACAGAGTCGTTATTATCGCAAGCATTTGTTCAATTATAGGAGTTGGTGGAGAGTAATCACCGGAAAAAGTAACCTCAGCGGCATCATAAGGTTTCTTATCACTAAGACTAAAAGCTTACTATCTCGAAACGAAAATGTATTGTTTGGAACAAACCCATCAATAAAATGGAGTTCATTAATCGAACGCGGAGTTGATTTGTTTCTTATTTACTCTGAAGGCAGTTTGGCACTGGACACTTTTCGCTTGACCTTAGAAAACCATCTTAGTGGGTTGAAATCGTCCGGGAAGCTGCGGGTCGAATTTATTAAACATTCAGACCATGTCTTCACCTTACTCTGGAGCCAAAATATTCTTATGGATTTTATACATCAATGGGCACGGAACAGGGAAAGAGACTGGATAACTGTTTGATTCATAAGCCGGGTTGAAAAAATTCTTTTTTGAATGTTTTCCGCATGGAATCGGAAAAGCTATGAATAATAGACTAATGAAATTGTAAGGCAGATATTAAAATGATTACACTTCTCAACAAAATTGAACTTGGATTACATACATACTGGGAGGCACAGCGTGCTATAAGAAGACAATTTGATCTTGGCGAGATTAGAAGAATACAGGACACGAAACTCCAGAGTTTGATACGTTACTGCTCCGACAATATAAAATACTACAAGGAGGTATTTCAAAAAGCTGGCATCAATCCGGAAGAGATTAAGACATCGGATGAGCTTGAAAGTATTCCCATCCTTACGAAAAAAGGGCTTCGCGATAGATTCTGGGATTTTCTACCGTTCAAACTACCAGAATGTCGAGTGACTAGAACCGCAGGCAGTACAGGCGTTCCTGTATGCATCTTCTCCGACCGTAACTCGCGAAAGTACAATTCTGCCGCAGTGATACGGTCCCGCAAAGCAGCCGGGATTCCGCTGATAGGTCGACCAATCTTGACACCCCTCAAGACAGAAAATGAGCCACCTAAAGAACCTCACTGGACTTTTCTGCAAGGAGTACATAAAACATACTACGTTAACCCCTATTTGGATTCAGCCGACAATACAGAATATGCTGTTAAACTACTAACGAAACTAAAACAGCCAGCCATCCTAGGTATAACTCCAGCGATACGTGCCCTTGCTCAAAAGGTATGTGATGGTATTTTTCCTTATTTTAAGCCAAGTGCAATTTTGACCAGTGGTGAAAGTCTTAGTCCGAAGGTCAGAGATCTGCTTGAGTCCACCTTCCAGACAAAGGTCACGGACATATACGGCTGCAGCGAAGCCGGTGAGGTCGCTTGGCAATGCCACCAAAACCACAGCTATCATATAAACGCTGAAAATTGCATTGTAGAAATTGTCAAAGATGGTAAACCTGTTACAGATGGAGAAGTAGGTGAAGTCGTGATTACCAATCTAAACCGCTACGCTATGCCTATAATCCGCTATAAAAACGGTGACTTAGCGAGGCTATATCAAGAAACTTGCCCATGCGGCTGTAAATTGCCCATAATTGCAGAGATTATCGGCCGAACAGGAGAAGATATGTCTTTGCCTACCGGCAAAACCATACCTTGGAATCAATTGAAGAGTCTGATGACCCATCAGCATGTTCGCCAGTTCCAGCTTGTGCAGAACGAAGATGGAAGCATTACAATCAGGTACGTTCCTGAAAATGGCGCCGACATAAAGCAACTTGACAATTTATTACTCTATCGCTACAGAAATTTAGTTGGAAATTCGATGCAAATCAAGATACAGAAAACCAAATCAATCCCGCCAGCCCGGAGCGGCAAGAGTAAGCTTGTAGTTTCACGCTACAAGCCCCACTGACAGTTCAACTTATGGGCACACCCTCAAAGAATACTTTGAAGGGTAAAGAATATTTTCATTCGGCACGCCCCTTTTTTGCAACAGGACCTGTATAGCGAATCGATTGGATAATCTTCAATTATTTCAGCGTAATCATCGAGCCAGTAAGCATTTGGATTGCTCGCCAGCATGAGAAAACGCCCGCTATCGGCATCATGAGCCGCCCTGTGATATTTAAAATAGACGAAATCTTCCGTCTTGCCGATGACTTCTATCTTACCGGTCGAATGCGACATTACGAATCGGATGCGATTTGCTAAGCCGGAAACAAACGTTTTTGCCTGCTCCACAATCTCATATCCTCGTTCGATAGGCACCGTATAAGCTTTGTTCCCCGGTGCCGGACGACACTGGAAAATGTAGTAAGGAACCGCACCAATAAAAGACAATTTCCTGAGCAGCTTAGCCAGAACCTCAGGGTTAGTATTGACGCCTCTTATGAGTGGCATCTGATTGGCTATAACCGCGCCGGCTTTTTGCAGCAGGCCGACCGCCCTGACGGCCAAATCCGTCAATTCCCGGAGATGGATAAAATGAGTTATCACATATATCTTCTTTTGCTCGGTGCTGTATTTATCTATCATCTCCAACAGAGCCGGTTCCTCGGTAATCCGATACGGATTGAACGCCGGCGCCTTTGTCCCGATGCGAATTATCCGGACATGCTCGATTTGTCTTAGCTGCCGGATAATGTCCTCGAGTTTTGATGGTTTAAGCACCAGTGGGTCTCCGCCAGTCAGCAACACCTCATTTAACTCGCGATGTTCTTTGACATACTGGATCGCTGCTGGAATGTTCTGCAGACAGGTCTTTTGTGGTTCCATAAACACTCGCTTACGGAAGCAATACCGACAGATACCGTCACAAACATTGCTTATCAGAAACAGGGCGGTGGAATTATATTTGTGCTCGAAGCCGGGCATAATCGTGTAGGTTTTTTCATTCGAAGGGTCGGGCCGTCCCCATTTGTCAAGGTCGTGCAGGTGAGGGATTATAACTGTGCGTATCGGGTCGTCAGGGTCATCCCAGTTAATAAGCGACAAATAATAGTCGTTGCTGCGGAAAGGAAACCTGTCAGTAACTTTCTTCAGTTCAGTTTTTTCCTGTTCGCTTAGTTGCTCTAACTGCTCTATTTTTATCAGGTATTTGCAATTGCCGGTTGTTCTTGTTCCCATCGAATTTACTCCAATTACTTATCAGGGAACCCCATTTTGCAATAAGTGGCAAAGCGGGAATCTGTTCGTTACCTCATCTAATGTTTTGTCGCTATTTGCCTAACACCAAAAGCTCTCATAAAGAACACCAGGCTTTTGGGACGGACGGCCTCATGGTTTTGCCAATAAATTTTCAATCTTCTCGTACAGTATTGCGTTGGCTTTTAGTCGTGCAGTATAGTAAAAACAAAGTCAGCCCTAAGGAAATACAGAATATTAATATCCCTATAACGATAACATTCTGCAATTTGTCGCAGCACAATTCGCCCATCGTCCGAAGTAAAGATATTGCCATTGCGAAGAAGTACCAACTCAATATTGCCAGTCCCAATTTGTTCCGAATATGCCTTTCAAACGCCACCTGACAGAGTATTTACCGGGATTAATCTCAAATATGCCAAAATCTACGTCTTTCGGCACAGAAATAAATCTCGGCCAAATCTTGTCGAAACAATTGATTGCATCTGCCGTGTTGCCGGAAAATACAGCTACGTATTTCTCCTGATTCAAAGGGTTAGGGTAGATTAGCACAAATCCTATGTTATTAGCTGAGTACTTTATGTTTCGGACCAACATACTGTTTCCATCCACCTTGATGGGCAGCTTATTTAGCATTTGAGCCAAAAGCTTGTTCGTTTCCGGATTCCCAAACAATACAAGATTATTCTCAGCAATGTCTTCTTTTGTAACTTCTTTGTCAGGGACAATTTTGCAATTGACCTTGCTTATCCATGCAGGGCTGGAAAAAGACTCGGCACATTTTCTTGATGCTTTTATTAAAGATTTGTCTTTGGAATTTATCCCGTAGACCAACAGACAAGAACTGCTATATATATCCCATAATGGACCAGAAAGGCCTGCACGTTTGAAGATAGCATTCTTATTCTTGTTTTTGTTGATCTTAGCAAAACAACTATCTTTGTTCAAAGAACCATCAAAAATCTTAACATCATTTTCAAGGATCTGTATTTTTTGGGCAACGTTAATAAGATTCTCATTCAACCTAAGGGTGTAATTGGAAACATTTTCAGTTTTGATATTTATCTTTTGACCATCAATTTCAGCATTTATTCGAGCGATCTTGCCATATCTTTTTATTTCAGTTACCTCCAACCAATAAGCACGATTGTATCTTATATCCTTCGTATGAAATGAAACTCGCCTGGGATTCACAGTCCTTTTGTTAGCCAGAAACCATTCTTCAATTCCTTTCCAATTTATAGAGAAAGCATGGCCCATATTCTCGTATTCTGTGTACTTCCATTTCGAAAAACCTAACTGTCTGGCTCTATCATACGCTGCCTTTGAATATTTAGGCGGTATCACTATGTCTTTGCTCCCGGTATTGACCCAGAAAGGCAAATGCCTCGCATTCTCAACCAACTCCAAGCTAAAGCATCGTCCGCAAACCGGTACACATGCCGCCCAGACATCAGGATATCTGAACCCTAAATCAAACGTTCCCGTCCCTCCCATAGAAAAGCCGCACAAATACAATCTTTCTTCGTCAATGGAGAAAAGTTTCTTGGCCATTTCGATACACTCGAATACATCTCGCTCACCGATCCCTGAATACCATACCGAACCTCTCCCATAAGGACCGATCTGCACCATGGCTTCTATCTCTTGCGCAAGGATAGGGCCATCTCCCAACCCATGCAGGGTTACCAATAAAGGCCAGGACCTTTCCGGAGTATAACCTTTAGGAATTTTTACCAGTAACGGCTGAATACTGCCATCAATTTTACTCTTAAAGGTTAGATTTAGAGTGCCGCCGTTAGGGAAATTTCGAATCGGTTTAATATCTGGATGGCGCCCCTCATTATTTTTGTAAGAGTCGTTTGCTAAACTGCAATGGGTGAATGTGACAATTAACATTAACAAAAATAACACTGAGGTATTGTTATTAATCTTTCGCATTAATACGTTCTCCTAACTGATAGACCAAAACATCTTCATATTTATGGTTAACAAATACATTCCCGGGTAGAATTGCAATTTGTCTGCCTCCGAGCTTATCGATGATATTCCGCTTAAGATAATCGCAACCTAAGCAATAGCAGTTTACCTTGTTTACAGATAGGTCTTTGGATTCCTCCAAAGTTGCGCGCAGTAAGCGCTCTGCTTGGTCCGTGAAATTGTCATGTACATAGAAGTCAAGTTCGGCTACATGCTGCTGAGTTTTTGATGGCAATTTGTTGATATGGGCAATGCCGACAACCGTTCGTTTGTGGTTTGCTACAAGAACATTTGCAAAACCTCCATATCTTGCAAATGCCCTCATCATTTCAGGGAATATAGAAAGAAACCTACTGGGCCCGGCATATTTGCTGGAAAAAACATATCGCTGAAAGTCAAATGTGTAAAAGCTGTTCGGAAAGACCGCTAATACGGAAATGCCGGGAAAGTCCCCCCAGACCGCTCTCCGGATGTTTGTGTCGGCAGTCTTAAAATACTCTTCGAAATCTCTTTGGGAACACAGCAGATGCCGCATTACAATACCTTTGTATTTTTGAAAGCCTAGTTTCTCATAAAAATTTACAACTTCATCCGGGCCTGAAGTACCAAGGTAAATTGCCATACAACCTCGATCCCTGAGATAGTTTATTATTGATTCCACAAGCTTTGAACCAACACCGTTACCACGATGTTCTACATCCACTCCAACAGGACCGACTATTGATATACTTGGATTCTTACGATCGCACAAGCATCCTGCTGCTCCTATAAGCTTTTCTGTATATCTGGCTAAGAAAAATGTGGAATTAAGCGTATCGGAATACTCTCCCCTCAGAGCTGAGCGAAAACTATAATCGCCGTATTCAAAAATCTTCAGTAGTAGAGATTCAATCTCCCATGCGATTTCAGTACCCAACGGCGCTGTAACCTGGCAAACTTCAATATCTGTGCTTATCAACCTGGTTGTGTTCAAAATTTTAGTCCCTGCTGTGCTTGCCATAAAATAACCTACAATTCCTACGCTTAATCTGCGCAAACCTGCACCAAACAAAAAAAACCTCTGGCTACCTCTTTTTTAGCGAATCTGCCGGAAGATTTGTTGATATCTTGATGGCCTTTTAAATCCGGCGGGAGGATGGTTTTTTGGCTTTGCGCCCTGGTGTTTTTATTAAAGCATGCTTAACAAAATTATAGTTCGGGAATCTTACTAATGATTCTATTCGGTTCTTTTCTCTCAGCACAAGGCCGCAACATAATAACAACAATATATGCAGCGATACTGAATAGCAATATCGCACATGCACGAATCAGTGTGGAGTAGCCTATAACTCCCCCACCGGATGCGCTAAAGCAGCCGCAGCTAATTTCAAGACCCCGATAAAGGGCGGAGGCGATGACAAACGTGAACATTGCTGCCATTGCGATACTGACCAGCAATGCACCGCTGACAAAAATTCCGCCAACCAAACATACCCCGACTAATAATTCTGCCCAGGGCAGTGTCATTGCTGTCAGCATTCCGAGTTTAGGCCCGACGAGCTCGTAGTTATATACACTTGAAAGAAAATCATACGGCTGACGTATCTTCGGCAAACTGCTGTAAAGAAATATGCATCCGAGAGCTAATCGTACAACCAATATAAAACCGGAAAATAATCGCTGTTTTTTTAGTCTATCGAATTTCATAGCGCTGCTTCCTTCGGCTTGCCATTTTTGGCTACCCATTCGTTCCAACCGACTCTGAATATGGAGATATTGGAAAAACCGTCGTCCATCAGCTTAATCGCCACAATCTCGGCGAACCTGCAGCCGGCACTTTGACAGTAGAGCACGATACGGGCATCTTTCGCGATATTGACCGTTGCTTTCTGACGCTCCTCATCATCGGCGTTTACCGGTACGCTGATTGCTCCCTCAAGGTGTCCGGCCTTGAAATCACGAGCAAGCCTGGCGTCGATAAAGACAGTATCGCCATCAAGCAATTTGTGGACTTTCTTCTCGCTTACCTTCGGGATGAAATTGCCCTGGTGGGCCTGTTGAATCGAGGCCGTGGCGTTTGCATTAGCTAACAGGCCTTCGTCATTGGCGAAATGATAAAACATCCCGCATAGAAGCGTCGCGATGGCAAATACTATCCCTTGTCCAACCGACAGGCCGAACAATTTGCGGCGTGAGTTGAACAACACTTCCGGCAGTCGCCGTTTTGCCCAGTGAACTATGAGAATTATCACCAGAGCGACCGCCGCAAACAGTATAAATCTTTTCCGGGCAGGACCAACGATTGCGCCAAGGTCAATCGATTCGGTTGAAATAATCAAACCATTGCCGTCCCAGCGCGGAGACAGTTCCCGAAACGGAACCAACCTGATTTGCTCAGGTGGATCGAACAATCTCGCTTGTCCGGAATTTGTTCCCAAAAACAATTCATAATGGTCGTATATCTTGGACGTAGTACCTGGCTTAACGTGGAGGATGACTGGATGAGGACAACTACGAAGCACCTGACTGGTTAGCTTCCCCATCGGCAGTGCATACAGCCCATTATCTTCCGCCGCCTGTTTCAATTCTGCCAGTGAGCTTCCTTTACGTGAGCCTATATACTCAGGCTTGACTAATTTCCGAAAGTCAACTTCTTTGTCGGCCAATTTCATCACGGTGTAAAGGCAGTACACACCGCAGTACGGACCAGATGATTTGCGCTTGGCGGGGACCGCTTTTGACGGTTCTTGGTTGTTCTCATGGGCTGCAATTGTTTTGCTGGTTATGATAACTGATAGGCAAACAAATAGCGACAAACAAAAATTCCGAGGTCGTCCGCCTATATTATTAGAACCTTCCATGGCTATTCCTTTTTAAGTAGAAACACCCTCCAGGCTATAACTGCGATAATGAGCAAGCCGATCGGAATCAACACCACCACAGGGAAGGGACGAGATTCCGATAGTACCTCTTCTCGAGCTTCCGCAGTATCAGGTAGTTCATCCACAGCAACAGATGCTTTGTTGGGATCAGACTCTGTGTTCTTGGCAGTTGCCAACCCGGCAGGAATCTGACCTTCAGCCATGAGCTCCTCGGTTATTCTATCGATCTGCTCAATAACCTCTTCGTCCACATTCGGCACGATCCTGCCGTCTTGCCAGTGAAACTTGACACCGGTTTTATTAAGACCGTTGGCAAAGTATACCACCCGCGTGCCGTCCGGAACCTTGTCCATCTTGAAAGCACCCATACTCTCAAAATCAGGATTCCATACGACATTCGACATCTTTTCGTGGGCTATAGCATCTAATGTATTCCCGTCAATTCGCTCATGGAAGAAGTGACGTTTTGCTTCGGTCACCACCGGTATCCCCTCAAAATATTCGATCTTCACATCCGTAACTTCAATCCCACTCTTAACTATCCCTGGGATTTCATACGGTTCCAGTGGTTTGGAATTCTTTTGGTACCCCTCACAGACTATTTTTCTATGCAGATAACCGTTCTGAGGATCAATCCATACAGTATGGTAATAGGACGGAGTATCACCTTCCACTACATAGCAGTCAAATCCATCGATTTGCTCCATCTCCGGACGCAGGCGTAAGGTTTCGGATTCCAACAGCAGTTTTGCGAAATGCTCATCTCCCGTTGTGCCGCCTAGACCGTGCATTCCCCCCATGCCCCACTCAACAGTTTTGGGCTCATCGTCATACACGACTAAAAAATCACCAGGCCGTAAATCACCAGATGTGGTGTAAAATGGCATCGTCCGCTGACGCACAGTGCGCCTCGAACCATCCCAGATGCTTCTGATCTCCGACGTTTTAGCCCACTTTCCGTCTTTCAACATCCATGAGTCCCGAGTGCTATCGTGCTGTTGATTCCTTATGTAAACCCTGGATACGAATTTGCTTTCAGTTATTCCTCTATCGCTATAATCCCACTTGCAGTGAAGCTCTCCGTCAGCCATCATCGGGAGCCTGCTCGTGACGGTTTCCAAGGTCTTCTGAAGTATGTCCTTTGCAGTGATGTTCTCGAAATTGGCCTGTGCGTCACTCAATAAGACGAGAGTATCGAAGGCCAGAAGCATCATCATACATTCATACACTATCCATTTCATGCTCTGTTTCGCATACATTATGTCAGCTATCCTTTCAATGCAGGCTCAGGTGGGGTCAGTCACGACTGCGTAACAAACCCCACCAAGCCTTGACAGCTAATTTTTCTTATCGCGTTTCTTATTAATAGTAACTGTTGCGGTTCTTTTGACAAATCTGTAGGACTGGCTTATGGGCAATAGCACCATTCGCTCTCCGTCTGCGGGCAAGTTTTTTCCGGGTCGTCGCTCTCACCACAAACGTCGCTACCATTAATTGTATAACAACCCGCCGTAGCACTTCCTTCATCACCAGTGCATAATTTGTGTGTGTCTCCTGAACAATGACTTCCACAGTTATTCGACTCAGGGGATTTGTGAAATTGGCATGCACCTCCTGTGACTCTGGCATTCAGGAGCTCCTTGCCTGTCAGTACGTGCGGGCTCCAAACGCTCGACTCGATGACCATGCCTACTGCCGGTCCTACAGTTAGCACGCCGATAAAGAAAAGTCGGGGAAAAGTTGAAACTTTCATAGGAAACCTTCCTTTCCAGAATTAATTATCCCATAAAAAATCAAAAAAATCAACCAAAAACAACATACTTCCTTCAAAAACGACAAAACTATATTTTATTTATTTGCCCATTGGCAGCACCTCCTTTCAAATCTCCATTTTTTTCACAACATAAATAATTGACTGAAAAACGTCAGCCTCTATAGAGAACTTGCCAACAATCGCGAAAATGTCGGGAAGAAAATCTGAATTTTTTGAACTTTTTTTGGGAATATTCTTTAAGTCCAGCATCTTCAATCAGTTACAGACGCAAAAGATTTTTGAAAATCCCGTAATTATTCTGCCCTTTAGCTTAATCTGCCTTCATTCTTACCTATTTTAACATCAGTTTCTCCAAGTGCTTTTGAAGCACTCGTACATCCTCTGAAAAATTATCCAGAAGTATATTGTTCTGCTCTTTAGGGTCCTTGACCAAATCGTAAGCGAACGGCTCAATATCAAACATTTGATAATACTTGTACCGGGCCGATCGCACCGCCCAAGAATCCGGGGCAGCCCCGCCGGTATACTCGGCGAATACAAATTCGTTAACTGCTCCTATCTGGCCCTCGATAACAGGCTTGAGGCTTTTGCCCTGACATTGCTCAGGTGCTGGTATTTGAAGATAATCTAAGACAGTTGGCAAAATATCCATCTGGCTGACGAGAGAATCGACGATTTTACCTTTTGCCTGTGTGCCCGGGATTGAAACCGCTAAAGGGATATGTATCAATTCCTCAAAGACACCATGATGGCTGGTATGCCCATGCTCGTAAAACTGCTCCCCGTGGTCACCCAAAATAATGACAATGGAATTGTCGAATACACGCCTATCCTTGAGAACTTTTAACATTTCTCCCAAATCATTATCAGTTTGCTTAACTTCGCCATCGTATAGGGCAATGATATGCTGTATGTCTTTCTCACCCGGAGGATTGCTGAACAACGGCTCACGAGCTATTTCAGTGCCGTCAATTGGGCCATCGTAATCAGGGTCATACAGGTTATAGTATGGCGAGGGGGGAAGATAATCCCAGTGATTATCATAATAATGAATAAACATAAAAAACGGCTTATGGGTGTTGCTTTGCAACCATCCGATTGCTGAATCATTAATTAGAGCATTGGTTCTTTGTTTATTGATATCGAAGGTTCCCTCATTTCCTAATATCAAACTTTGGAGGATCATAGAAACGCTGTAGTCGTCATAGATGTCGAATCCCTGTGCAAAACCGTACTCCTGATCTAATCGAGGGTTGCAGCAAAATCCGACACAATAGTACCCATTGTCACTGAGTATCTCCGCCAAAGTATAATGCTTATCTCCTAAGCTCTTATTGATGTGAGTTGCTCCATGAAGGCTCGGATAAAGCGAGGTAAATATTGATCCGTGGGCCGGCATCATCCACCCGGACGTAGCAAAGGCGTTTCGAAATAAGATATTTTCCTCGCCGAAGTTATCAAAATTAGGTGTTGTATCACGTTCGAATCCGAGGCAACTAACATGATCCGCCCTCAAGGTGCTTATAGTAATCAAAATCACGTTTTTTGGTGGCTCGGATAGTTGGAGTTCACTGGCATCTATATTGGCAATTCCCTTGGCAAGTCCTACTATAATCCAAACAGCCGCAACAGCTGACAGAACTATACTATACTTCAATTTTTTACTGCACATGTATAAACCCTATTCCATCTTATTAACAACTTTCAGTTTGACCAGCATCCTCTTTGCCTGAGTCGCGGCTTGAGTCGAGGGAAATTTCTCTACAAGTTGGGTTAATGACTCATACGCACCAGTATAATTTTGACCTGCTAAAAGGTCCGTGGCACGGGAGAGCAGAATAGGAGCGACCATCGGGTCATTACTATATTGCTTTAGCAGCTCGTATTCCAAAGCGGCAACTCTTGCGGTCTGGTCGCGTTTGCGACGCAGCGCCCACCACTTGATGTACATCAGCTTTGCTTTATACACCGCACATCGTTTGTCGTTCAACGCCCTGTCTACATCCACTAATATCTCGTCAGTATTGTTGTTTCTTGAAAGTGCGTAGTAATACAACCAAATAGCTTTGCCCGCCTCCCTGTGGTCTGGGTAAGTCTCAAATATCTTGTGTGCCTCGCCGGCTGCAAGAGCGTAATTCTTTGAATCCAGCCAAAGTTGCACCACCTCAAATTGTAAAGCTACAGCTCTATCAGGTTCTTTGTCTGTGGCATAGCTGATCGCTCTGTGCAGGCAATCAGCAGCAATATGAGGGTGTGATGTCCCACACTTATTAGCAGCAGATATATAAAAGTCAAGCTCTGAAAATGAACTATCCCGGAGTTGAGCAGATTTCTTCGCCAAACTCATAGCATGAAAGGGGAAACCAAAATGCAATAAACATGAATCTACAAATATGTTTAACTGGTTTGGCCGCCGCATCCATTGAGGTAAGATATCAATGCTAAACGACTTCTCGTCGGATACGTGCAAGAGTGGCAACACAAGAATATAGTCATGCGTTCCTTTGAAGCTCGGCTCAGCAATTGCGAGGGCCTGCCCGGCCTTTGCAATTGTGCTTACAAGGATTCTCAGCTTTAGGTCATAATATTGCGCAAGGAAAAGTTTTTCTTCATTCGTAAGATTATCTATCCTTACAGGCTTGGAAAATACCCCGACAGATGTTTCGTAAAAGCGTTTAGCAGGAGCAACTGAGAGTGGATTCGTTTGTGTCTCCTTGCTATCGGGCTTGAAAAGCTCATCAGCAACCGTAAACATTTGTTTATTTGTAGCTCTCTTGAGCTGTTGTTGCATCTGTTTGGCCAAAAAATCTGCTGCGTTTAACTTGGATTTATAGGCTCTGAAACCAGCATTGCTTTTATACTTTTTCTCCAGCTGCGTGAATATTGAGTCACCTATAAGCAATGCTTTGGCATCATCATGAGCTTCGAGGGCTTGCCGGTAGGTGGCGAAGTCGGTAACTTTAGCATCTATCTGACTACCTTTGGATATAATTGGATAGAATACAACACTAATAGCTAAACATACAAGCAACAGTATGATAAAATACTCGCAACTTACGACGCTGCTGAACCAGCTGCATTTATTTGTTCTCATCTTTAGGAACCTCCCTTTTAAGAATTTGTATGCTTTTAGTAATAGATTTCGCCAGTTCCGATATGTGAGATTTGTCCGGATGGCTTCGCAAACTACCTAATACTCTCAACGCTTCTTTGTAATCAGCTTTCTCACCAGCCATAATCGCGTATTGAATTTTTGCGTATTCTTGAACGGTCTCTACAATTGCTTTTTCCTGGGATTTGTTGTTTATATCAGTAACATCGTTAGAGAAAATCCGAGCAAAAACTTCTGCAGCTTTGTGTTCTTCACCAAGTGTATCCAGAAGCCATGCGTAATGATACTGCAGCAAGATCCCCCCACAGGTGTTTCGATATTCTTTACAAAGTCTATTGAGCTGACCAACGATGTGTTGTGCGGAAGTCCCATTCTTTGAACCTTTAAGGTAAGCGATTACGTGCGCCGGTGCGCCAAAGCTGCCGTCATTAAGAAATTCAAGGTTTGCAGAAATGCTTTTCAAAAATTTAACACATTCTAATTCCAGTCTAATAACTGGCGTTCGGTAATATTCTGAGTAATCTCCAGTTAATGACTCCGCCAGTTCTATATACTTGTCAATATCTCCCTGCCTCAAGTAAAGCTGGGATATTCTGTCACCGGCTAGCGGTGCGTACCGGCCCGACATATCTTTATTCTCGCTTTGACTCAATGCACGGAGCAGACGATTGTACTCAGTGATGCTAGCGGTATAATCTTGCTGCAGTTCATAAATCTCGGCTCTGCCTAACAAAGCTGAACACCACAGTTTTGTTAATGCCGGATTCGGAGTATACTCCTTGCCGGCAGACAAGCGTTGTTCTAAAAGGTATGACACTTGATTAAAGGCCTCAAGAGCTTCTTTGTTTTCTGCTCCCAATCTTGATATTTGCCCTATCATGTTAAAACTACACGCCCGGATAAGTTCAGGGCACTTAAGATCGTTTGCAGTTTGTAAGAACCTGACCTTGGATGTTCCCATCATACCAGCTTTAAGATACATTACCCCTATTCTGTATCTGATCCTGAAGGCCAGATAACTATCTTTGCAATCGGCCAATACTTTCTCTAAGCCGGCATTTGCCGACTTAGCTTCCGCAGGTGTAATAGCCCCAGGCAACCTATATGTGGCAGTGAGCACTTCGGCCGGGGTCTTGCCGGTAGCGAGAGATACCCTATCTGCCACTACCGTAATTACAACAGTGAAGCACAAGTAAAATATTAAGCTACAACTGCCGTTTTTTTGGATATCCATCTCTTGTCCTCATAGAGTTAAAGGTTTTAACTTCGATACGGCTCTTTTGTTTATTGCCGTCTGACTCACCCACGAACTTGCCTAAAGGAAAAACCTGGAGCCATTCAAAATTGGCTGAACCTGTACTTTGGGTTAATATAGCCTCCCACGAGCTCTCCCAGCAGCCGCCACGCTGGGGTAGGTCGTATGTGACCGATTCGAACTGGCACAAGCTGTAAGTATATTCCCATCGCCAACCATTAAATATCGTCAGTGGCAAACTTTGTTCATGATAATACGCTGTATATTCAGCCAGTAGCCTGGCAACCTCCTCCGGACAGAATTCGGTTTTGGTATGATGTACAGTTGCAGGTAACACACACGAGTATGAACAATTTGTTTTTGGACGGCAGGATCTGTTAATGATGGGCCCGGTTTTGCCCGCAGGAACCCATATGCTAATGTTTTCCAGCTCGATCGGCTCCAGGAGGAAAGTTTCAATCGGAGGCAACTGATGTGAATTTGACCTTACCTGATTATTCTCTGCCAGAATAACCGCAGAGTATATGAGCGAAGCGACCAGACACAATATTGCAAACTTGTATATCATATATATACCTCCTTCTTAATGTGTTGAAAATGCCCCTTTCCTTTTTGCTCTTCCCATGCATATATTGTTCACAACAACGGTAACAGGCAGCAAAGCTGCCATAAAGATTAACAATGCGAGTAAATGGTGATAAACTTGCCAGACGGATGCTCCCATCAGAAGACATTTCCTCATCGCCTCGAGCGAATGGGTAAGCGGCAGGCAAAATGCAACTGCACGAAGCCAATCCGGTAATACCGCGATCGGAAACATAGTTCCAGCCAGAAGACTTGAAGCACTTGAAAAAAACCAGTTAACGGGATCTCCTCTTTTCACAAGTATCAATATGCTGCACGATGTTATGCCAAGCATCAAGAATATCGGTATGGTCACAATCATGGTAACTGCTGCACCCAGCCAGTTGGCGCTATGAAATCTCATTCCGAAAATGGCCATTGCAATGAGAAAATAGAATGTGATGCGAATGGTCTCGAAAACGAATGGCCACAAGGCAGTACAAAGAAGCAGCCCTTTGTATCCCATCGGACAGGCAAACATGGCCTCCAATATGCCCTGATTCATTATCTGTCTTATTTCATTTGTTATAGTGACAAGCCCTGTCTTCAAGTAACTAGCCACGGCTAATCCCACCAAGGCAAACGAAAAATAGTCAGCTCCATATGCTTCGAGCAGAGGAGATTTGCCGGAATTGCCCAGCATTTTCCCAATGAAGTATATTATCGCGACACTAAAGAAGACCTGTGAGAACTGAAATATGAACTGAAGCTTATAGCTTATAGCAATCGCCATATCCTTCCTAATAAAGCCGGCTGCTCTGGCCAATCCTACAGTTAGCCTGTAGAGCATCCGGTTTTCTATCTTTTCGTAATCACTGAAAGTTTTAGCTAGTGTCATTTTCCTGCCCTACGCATAATACAAGGCCATCCGATTCTCTTTTCATTATGGCAAAAGAATATATCCTTCCAGTTCCCAACCGCTTCTCACCAGCATAATCAAATTTGCCTAATGGAATGTTTTGAGAATACATGCTCACTCATACCCTTATAAGGGAGAACTCAACGGTTATCAGCAAGGACGGTATTTATGGAACGAATTACTTGTCCATTCAAGTTTTTATCTCTCGAATAGGTGGCTTCATAGTCACATCTAGTTTTTAGATCACTGACAGGACCAAAAAATTTCGCCTGGCCCTTGTTGATGACAAGTATTTTATCACAGATCTCACCTATCTCTTCAAATCGGTGTGTACTCCACACGGCGGCACACTCATCCTCGGCAGAGACATACTCTCTCACCAGAGATTTGACCCTCAGAGCCGAAGGCGAATCGAGGCTGTTCGTAAGCTCATCAAGCAATAAGACCCTGGGCTCATGGACCAAGGCTCTCACAAGGGCAAACTTCTTTCGAGTACCTGTCGAATAGTCGCGAAACAGCTGGTCGGCTTTTTCCTCTAACGCGAACAGCCTCAGCAGCTTCGCGATCTTTTTGCGGGCTGTCTTCTTGCGTATTCCGTAAAGGCAGGCAAAGAATTCCAGGTTCTGTTTGCCGGTAAGACGCCAGAAAAAGCTTCGCTCGTCACTGGAAACATACCCAATGTCGGCCCTCAGACGGCATTCGCTGTTCAGTTCTCGTCCGCACAGTTTTACCCGGCCGTTGTCTGCCTCAAGCAGGTTAGCAAGTATCCTGAGCAGAGTGGTCTTACCGGCCCCGTTGGGCCCGACAACACCGATAATTTCGCCCGGTCTTATGCTAAAACTGATTCCTTCAAGTGCACAGATCATTTTTTTAGCTGCAAATGGTGCAAGAAGCTGCTCATAGAGGGGACGATCCCTCACGAAATACTTCCTTAAATCTCGAGCATCTATAATAACAGATGTCATTTTTGCCCTTTCCTACTGCGTCATATTCTTGATGCGATCCAAGTACGAACCTGCTTTACCCGCGTACTCGCTGTTGGGATAGTCCTTCACCACAAGATTGAGCGCTTCTGTTGCTTCGTCAAACTTACCTTGCAGCATGTGACAATATCCAATAAAGAACGTTGCCTCGGGGGCTTGCTTTGCCTCTGGATATTCAACTATCAGCTTTAAGAATGTATCTGCTGCCCGGTCAGCATCTCCCAGGTGTACATATGCATGGCCTTTCAACATGATCGCTTTGAGTATCGGTATTCTGTTAGTGGCTTTATTCCTTTTGATAAAACTGTCTATCTCGTTAACAGCACTATCATACTGGCCGGCGTTAAACAGACATTCGCATAATCTGAACTCATATATCATTTTTTTCTGGTAGGGCCCGCACTGGCTGATGACATTCCGATAGATCTCGGCTGCCCGTGTAAAGTTCTGTTTGGTGATATACTCTCTTGCAATTCCTTCATGTTCATGAAACAAGTATGCCGTCAGTTCTGGTTGTTTTTGGCAATAATCTCTGAACTTGGTAGCCCAGACTCCATCCTCCTTAAGACCTCTGGCTATGATGTTGGCGTAGGAATAAGTAGGCTGTCCTCTGAAATCTACAGCAGAAAATGCACCGTCTAAAAAGAGCTTAAACGCGTCCCAGTTCCCACTTGATTCGAAATGTTTTGCAACATGGTAGAGGTTGTATGACAAGACGCTACTGTTGAGCACAAATTGGTGGATAACATTGATGTAATCATTGGGCGCTAAATTCTCGAAAAGCCATAGCAAAGCAACGGGAACATAATTCGTTCGAGATGAAACTCGCGATACTGACCGTTTGTATGCCGCAACAACATCTCGTTTTGGTAGGCCTGCAGCCTCCTTGGTTTTCGCCAGCAGATAAAGTATATCAGGAGACAAACGTTTATCATACCACTTAATATTGTTTAGATTCTTCAACTTCCATTCTTCGTACTCATCAATTCTATTCTCAAGAAAAGCTACCGCTTGCTCAGGCGATAGCTCTTTAATCTTAAGCTGTGCTTCTTCAACCAACTTGGCCATATAGCTTTTGGGAATAAATGACACAGCACCTTGGTTATAAAGCTGTTCGATCTCGTCCTCGTTCAGCGCATTATCAAAAATGGCAACCTCATCAATCAGGCCCTTGAAGCCACGTCCGGTTTGCTGGGCATTCTCACCTATATAAACTCGCTGGTGGTCTGTGAGGATGCTTCCCGTAGCTTCGAGAGACGTGTCCAGTACACCATCTACATATAAATAAATGTTTGAGCCATTATAAATTCCAGCTATATGATGCCACTGGCTGTCGTTGACATTCATATTTCCTTCGGGACCCAAATTCCTGATGAGTCCAGGTATATCGTTCTTGAGTTTTATGCCGTTACAATGGAATTTGACAGTGTTGTTCACCGATGTCCTGTCCAGCCTCCAGGATTCATCTCCCTTGGTTACTATGGCTTGCCATTCTTGGTCGAATGCCTTGACTTTTATCCAGCATGCGACGGTAATCTCGTCAGAGATGTCGAAGTTCGATTCATTGTCGATCGATACGTATCCACTACCATCCAACTTTAGGGCAAGCCCTTTACCCCTGTGGCCGGTCGCCCAATCCACGTAACCGTTAAGCCGGCCATGATTTTCGCCCCAACTATCATCAGCACTTCCATAATCAAATTCCCAAAACGCGATCATATCTGCTTTGACCGGATATGCAGCTAATCCAATCACTAACACTACAACCGGAACCGTTAATTTTTCATGTTTCCACTTCATTTTGATTGTCCCCTACAAATTCCCCAAGATATTTCATTTCGATGTGTTCTAATGCCCCACATCATCACATTCGGTAAATACACATTATTTTGTCGTCCTTTCTATTTTCCTCAGGCAAAGACGTGCTTTGCTTGCATATAGGCTTTGAGGATAGTCTTTGACCACAAAGTTGAGCGTTTCTTTAGCATCCTCAAATCTATTTTCTAACATATTACAGTAACCAATGAAAAACTTGGCTTCGGCCACCTGCTCTGCCTCTGGATAATCAAGCACTAATTTTTGAAAAGCATTCTTCGCAAGATCCATCTTACCCAACTGCAAATAAGCTTGCCCTTTCAACAGGATTGCTTGTCTTATCAAAGTTTTATCGTTAACGTTGTTCTTTATTATGAAATTATCAAGTTCCGAGACGGCGCTGGTATACCTTCCACTGTTAAAAAGGCATTCACACAACTTAAATTCGTAAGTGGCCTTATCTCGATCTGAACTACATTTATTGACAACAGTGCGGTATATCTCAGGAGCTTTTAAGAATTCGTTTTTTATGTCTTCTTGTTGAGCGTGTTTATCAAGTGTCCTAATCACATATTGCGTTAATTCGGGCTTGCTTTGAGAATACCTTAAGAACCAATTCGCCCACACACCATCATTCTCCAGGCCCCTCTCTACGGCTTCTGCAAAAGAAGCTGCATCATTAACTTTAGAAAACAGCGCATTGAGAAAAAGCTCGAACGCAGCCAGATCCTTGTGTGCTTCGAAATCCATAGCAACACGATGAATATGATCAATCGCGGAATCAGTGTTAACCACGGATTTTTTGACAACACCAGCATAATCATCGGCCGGAATATTCCTGAACAGCCACAGCAATACGGAGACATAATGTGGTGTCTTTAACGAAAGCGATGCTGATCTTTCGAAGGCTGCGGCAACATCTTTCTTCCGTGCACCTGTAACCTCTTCCCCTTTAGCAAGCAAATAATATAGATCGGAAGATGCTTCTTCGTGAGCCGGTTTGACGTCATTTGGATTATTCTGTTTCCATCGCTCGTATTCGGCGATCTTGGTTTTTGGATTATTCTGTTTCCATCGCTCGTATTCGGCGATCATGGTTTGAAGAGTGATAACTGTGTCTTCAGGTTTTGGTTTTGCAAGGCCTGCCTTCACATCTTGAATGGCTTCGCAAAGCATCACTAACATTGGATCAGGGGCAGGAGGCTTGCTACCCAGCTCATACAACTGCTTGACTTCGGTTTTGTTTAGTGCATGATCAAAAATGGCCACATCATCAATCAAGCCGGCGAAGAAGCCATAAAAGTACGTGTCAACACCATTTCCAATCTGCACGTCAAGATCCCTTATCGTGTTGACGGCTATATCAGGTCTATTTGTAGAAGTATAGGATTCTTCAGTTCCGTCTGCGTACAAGCGTATTTCACCTGAAGTAGGGCTACCATCATCATGCAAGGTAACCACCACATGGTGCCACATCGAATCTGACAGGACCGCCCCGCCGCTGCGGAATCCATAGCAGTTACTAATCCGGACCGTGCCGGCTGTTTTGCTGATCACCAATTGCCAACTTGTTCCCGGGCTATGAGGAACTCCAGGAATTCCCCATCCAATCAAGCCCCGGCCAGCGGGGCCTGTACCTCCCAAGCCATCGGTCTTGATCCACATGCTCACGGAGCGTGAAGCGCCGCCGGTGATCCCCTTGTAGCCGGTCATGGTAACGACGTCGTTTATCCCGTCGAAGCTCAGCACCCAACCTCGACTCGGATCATTGATCCATGTTGCTCCATCAATCGTGCCATTAACACCGCTGGAAATGCTGTTGTAGGCCGTAGTTCCGGCGCCCTCATCAAACTTCCAGTGGCCCACCAGATCAGCCCGCGCAATAGCTGCCCAGTTCAGCACCAGGAACGCAGATGCTATGTACATTATTCTTCCAAACATAACGATTCTCCTTTCGCAACAAGATTAAGTTTTCCTTTGTGATATCTTCACCTATAAATCAGTACATTCTGAGCTTGAAACCGTCCAACTGGTCATCAAGTTTCGTTTCCGAACCGTTTATTAGAGATTCTTTGAGCATTGGTATAAGATATGCCTGATCGACAATATCATAGTCCTGAAGAACTAAGCCCATTCGGTTGCCATTAAGGCACTTCTCGGGCATTGCAGCGGTATACGTAACGTGGTTTACCAGCTTGTCAATCGTTAAAAGCTTCTTTTCCGCACCTGCTTGTTCTTGCAACAGGCTTATCCCATCAATAATCGGAGCATCTACTTCTCTCTTGGAGGCGCTGGCGAATGGTACAGTTAAGAGTTCTCTTAGAGATTTGCCGTCGATTTCGACTTTTGTGAACCAGACGTTCTTGAAAACATTGAACATGTCCCGATATGTGATTTGACCAGAAGGTACTGAACCATCAAACAAGAAAGGATCCTCACAAATTGCCACATCAACGTCAAGTTGCGTTCTCACAGTTTTTGCAATCCATTGCCGCCATTGCCACTTGGGGTGCTTCTTGTTCACCGTAACCAAAACACGGTCCCATTCGCTATGCCAGTCCCATACAGTGTTGAATCTCTCAATTATGTGCCATTTGATACTGCCCTTGCCAGCAATTTCAAATATGCCCACATCGGCCGGTCGTATTGATTTCATTTGGGAATAGGCATCCAATATGTTCGCTATGGCCCTGTTTGAAGTCGCAGAGTACGCTGCGACGTATTTGTCAGGATTCATTGGATTGGGATGAATAACCAGGTATGCCAGATCATCGCCATCGAAAGACTTACCGTTGGTTGCATAGATTCGTCCATCTTTTGTCTGTACCGGAAGTTTTTCTGAAATTTGCGCCAGCCAGCAATTCGATTCAGCCGAGCCAACCAGTATCAGGTTGTGAGTTGAGAGCATCTTCCTTGGCATTTTCACGTCCGCAAAACACGGAGCTCCATTTGCAAGCTTCTCAGCAACCTCTTTACAGGTTCTGATAAATAAGGCATCTTCTCCCAAAGTGCCATATGCAACTATATACGGATCTGTAAAAGCGTCCCAAACAGGCCCATGGAGATGTTCGTTTTTGATATAGGCAACATCAATGTACTTTTCAGTTCTCTTGGTGAAGATTTGATCTGTTGCACAGCCCAAGTTTTGACCATTTTCGACAATCTCAACAGGCTTGTTTGAGTCCAAAGGCGCTTGTATGAGATCCAAGCTGTACGCATCAACATTGCTCGTTTTCACAAAGATTGTCTGTTCATCAACAGATGCATCTATCGTTCCAAGAAAGTCTTCGTTTTCACGACCGTCGATAGTTACCCAGTAGGCTCTTGGATTACGGAGCGATTCGATTGTATATAATACTCTTTGAGGGCTTTTCTCTCTTACCGATTCTGGTATCGGTACCCCCCGTATCCCCCCAGCCTTTACTATGCTCTGCGTGTCATCATACTTAAAATGTCTACAGCCATTGTATTGAAAACACTTCACCGTAAAGTTGTAAAAGCCGTCATAAGAACCCTCCTGTCTGTGTCCACCTCTGACAAACAACAGCGGCAAATTTAGCGCGTTTCCTGCTAAATAGCGATAGCTGTTGCCCAATTCTATGTCACACTCAGCCCACTGGTCCGGGTAGTTCAATGCTAAGGCAGCTGCATAAAGACCGTTTTGACAATTTCCCTCAACATACACCCTATCTTTGTCAATGTTGAGTTTCTGCTTAACTATCTTCATCACTGCTGTAAAATCTTCCCACCTAAGATCCTTGTAGGCTATAGTGTGCCACCATAGATCAATTAGCCCGGAACGACGATTGGGATGGTAGTTTTCCAGCGCTGCCGCCCGCGTTACATCCGCGTGTACTAATACGGGCCAGGGCTTTGAGCTTGTGTAGTTGTTTGGAACGAAAATCGCAAATTCCTCAATGGGTGCCCCTTCAAAACGTTTGATTCTTATCTTGTTCAGCCCAATAACCAAGTCAGGGCATTTGCCTGAGTCAAAATCCTGCTTGCTCTGCACTGCTTCGCTCAGCATTTTCAGGACCTCATCTGATAAAACAGATGCCTCACTTATCACTTCCATAACATGGTCACAGTGCGATACTGATATGCACGAGCGAATTAATTGAGGGTCAGGATTTGTTTCAATCTGTTCCTTCAACGCCCGACAAAAAGCCAGGATATCCTTTTTCCAATTGCCGGAAACAATAGTATAAGCTTCAAGATGGCTTTTTTGGCTGCCTTGGGCCCCAATAGCAAAACTTAGTCTGAAAAAGCCCTCTTTTCCAATCCCGCCCCCTATGATCATTTCGTTAGATTCTGCACTTGTCACAGCTTTACCAGTATCACGCCATGAACCTTCTACATACTCAGCGACGTTGACCTCAATCTTCCGCAACGAACCAATGTTAGCAGCCCCTTTCGGCAGTTTGATAGTTATATGCTGCTCGGGCTGATAAGCATAGTTGCAGTTGCGATTTGATCTGGTAGTTATCGTACCGGTACCCCTCAGGGGATTAGTTTGGAGCAAATCCTTATTTTCACAGAACCGGCTGCCTTCGCGGGCTTTCTCAGCTATCATTTGCCATGGCAGCAAATAGGCTCGTCCCCTTGAATACTCCCCTGAGGCTCCAAAGCCAATACAGGGAATTGCTGCCTGTAAAAAAAGAATTGTGAGTGTTATACGGGTTCTCATTTCCCTACCTTTCGTTTCTTGGATTGAGCTCTCTTTAACAGCATATCAAGAAATTCTGCTAAAGGGCATTAGCTCGTACACTCCATTCATAAAAGCTCTATTTGCCGCCAAAAATACCCTTGTGAACCATAAAATTTTTAGTTCAACCTGCGCACAGAAGCCCAAATTCTCTCAACTCGGCAGAATTTCCTTACAAAAAATGTGGCAATCCACGAGAATCCTTATAATTAAATAGCCCTTGCAACTTAAATCCTTTAAAATATGATTATCTAAGCATTTTAGTCCAAAAATTCCAGAAACCTCTTTATAACAAAGATTTACGCATTTTGAGTATGTACACGGATGCCCCTGACAATTAAAAAATTTAAGAATTTTCCCGTTTTTTTCTTGAATTCTTGTTCCATTTTGTGTATTTCAATACTCGTGTATTTTGTTATCTTCATGGAGGAATTTAACTCTTTTATTTACATTGAAGAGCGAAACTCCTCTGCTAAATGTTGACGGTGGAATTTAGATTTTTAACTATTTCCAATGTCTGGCGTAGATACAAGTACCGAACTGGAGAGGAGGAATACGGCGAATGTCCAGGAAAGGGTCAGTCAAGCCAGTGCTATTTTTACAGAACACGGAGACGCAATCCGCGCCATAATCCAATTTCATGTGAGCGACAAGTCAAAGGTAGACGATATTTTCCAGGATCTCTTTTTGGCCATCGTGGATAAGCCAATTCCTTCAGATGTCCAAAACCTCAAGAGCTACCTTTACAGGGTTATCACAAATGACATTATCGATATGGCCCGGAGAACAAAAAATTATCGGGGTCGTATTCAAAGATATGCTGAACGCCGCAAGTACAGTATAATAAATAATGATCCCGAAAATATTGTAATCCAGGCCGAAGAGAGAGAAAAAATGATCGAACTAATCGAAAGACAACTGCCGCCCCGGGAAGCTGAAGCCGTTATTAAGCGATATGGCAACGACATCAGCATAGACGATGCAGCAAGAAAGATGCATGTAAATAAAAGGACTTTCTCTCGATATCTCTGTCTGGGACTGAAGAAAATCCGTAATTTTTTCCGTGAAGAAGTTCATATAAATGATCTCTACTAATCCCAATTCAAATTGTACGGATGCTCAGCTATGTTACTCTGATTTCCTCAGTGAGGAAGCTAAAGGAAATATTCCTCAAAGTGTTCTAGGACACATTGCCGAATGCTGGCATTGCCAGGATGAGATAAACCGATTAGAAGCTTTATTGGCCGAGGCAGACAAAGACGTTGAGCAAAGCCGGCAAAATTCAGACATCATTGCCATTCTCAATCTCCACTTTGCCTATTTTGCCTATATAGACAAATCCGTTACATGCAGCACTGTGAAACCATTCCTCCCGAGTCTTGCTATTCCAGCTTTGGAGATAAGCATACCAACTCCACTAACTTCACATCTTGACAACTGCCGGGCCTGTTCTGACGACCTGTTAATCCTCGGGAACTTAGGTCTTACTGAAATACAGCTATACCGGTTAGGCCAGCTCCTGGCAGACAAACCCGCAGAGGAGCCCGTTGGCTGCTCGCAGGCCCAGACTGCTATCCCGGTTGTTGCCTCAATGGTTTTTCAAGAAACCACTGCAGATATATTGAAACACTTATGCATCTGTCGCAATTGTCGAAAACTGCTATACCAACATCGCGAAACAGTCCGTACGGAATTGCTGCATAATAAGATGCCACAAAAAGAATTCCCCTGCGAAGCGGTCTCGACAACTAACATTTACGACTATTGCTTCCCCTATGGAATTGACCCGGCTAATGACCAGTATGCGACATTCTGTGAAGCCCTTACTTCCCATCTGCGCAATTGCCCAACCTGTTTGGCTAAAATGCAGCAGTTGCACACCACCGTCTGCAACATTGCTGAGCGGCCGGATTCCGGAGTTGTTACCCGTTGCGAACTTGAATCGATGGCTAAAAAGCCCGAATTCTCCGATGTCGATGAGCTGTATGCCGACTGGCCGATAAATGTGCAGGTACTCGACAAATCCAAAACCGCACCTCAGGTGCCTAAAGAACCTGTCGCCTTTCCACAAAGACGCAAACAAAAAGTTTCAACCCTGAATCTGAAACAGTTTATAAAGCCGGTAGCGACAGCAGCGATCATACTGATAGGCATCCTCATATTGTTTAGTGGGCCGGCTGCAAAAGCCGTGGACCTCAGCCAGATTTATAAAGCCCTGGAGAAAGTCAAAAATGTTTGCATTTCCCGGTTCGTTCCCGATAAAGCTGAACCAATTCAAAGGAAATGGATATCACTGACTTTGAATGTCAGCGTGCAAAAAAGCAAAAAACAGGCGGTTTTGTTTGACCTCCAAAATAGAGTTAGGAAAGTAAAAAATTTGAGCACTGATTCCATTGAAGAAACCACTATCGCTGGTGATTTCCTTGCCAAAGTCGAGAAATCCATCACCGGTTCTTTTGGCCTTATGCCCTTTTCCGGTATAACCAACGTCCCCCAAGGTGCCCAATGGAATCGTGTAGACGATAAGGACATAGAGACACCTATTCCCGACACAGAAGCCTATGACTTGACCTGGAACAAAAAGGTTCCTAATACCGAGTTCTGGAAGTGGCGAGTTTTTGTAGATGCCACCACAAATCTGCCAAAAAGGACGGAGTGGTACAGAAAGGCAGCTATTGAAAATCAATATGCTTTGGTGTCAGCAACTGTGGTCGAATATCCTTCCGATAGTGAAATTGAGGTCGTCATCCGGAGCACATTCGATTAGTCTTAGTTCCGTTTATTTGCAAGCTTCTATCGAAGAGGCTGTCCATTCACCATCTTCCGAACAGTCGAGATCCTCGTCTTCAATACACTGCTGAGATATACTCCCAAGCATACTGCTTTCATAGCAATTGCCGGATGAGGCACTTTCACAGCCGTATCGTTTATAATAAATTGTATAACATCCACCACAGTCACCACCAACTTCTTGACAGGGAGAATCTCCGCTGTTCAGAATTATGTCGGTACAGCTTTGACAATTTGCTGCACCAGTTATCTCACGAAGCCGGCCGTCATCAATTCTTGCGAAGTTACTCTTTATTGCTATCGGTTCATCTGCTACAATCAGGGCTTCGTTGGCCCATGTACCGTCAAAGTGTTCGATACCGTTGCGATAATAGAAGTTGTTTTTGTCCAAGTCTATTAGCCTGACATAGTTGTCATCAATATTCGCAAGTATAACGTAATGATTGCCCCTGGGTAAATGCAGGATAGCCCAACAGCCGTTCAATCCTTTGAGTGACTCGAGGTTAGTTTTAACCGCAAGGCTTTTAAGTCCCAGATTGTGAACAAATTGCTGCATCTCGAACATGGTTGTGCTTTTTTGCTCACCGTGAACAAGTTGAATCAAGTCTTTCCACGATGGACTCAGGCCCAATTTCTCGCAGACATATTTGAGGGATACTGTCGCACAATTCTGACCCTGCGAATGGGGCGAATATGCTATCTCCAACCTGTTCTGCAATAGTTCATCTACATCGACGTTTTTGACTGACGGTTTCTGCGGCGGTGAATACCGGAATTGTAGTGGCTTACTGCCAAAACGGTAATCCTCTATTAAAACATCGTATTCGTACTCAATATCGAAGCTCCGGCGTTCTGGTGTTCCGTTGCTAACCGAGGTAAAATCCCAGATATCGCGGGTCATCACCTTAGCTGGGTTTGCTGTTGTATCATATTGCTCTATTATGATATTGCCGGGACACCAGTTGCCGTTCACTAACTGATAATTGCTGTAGCTGCGCACTGCCATTGAGGTGTTTTCTACAATTACGGAGTAGAATTTCACAGCGTATTTCTTCGCTGGGTCGAGTATAAACGTTTCCTCTCTGTCACCATCGATGACTGTCAGGTGTATTTCTGACTGGCCCTGGGACTCTGCCTCGATTGCTGATGATTGGACGCTGGAAAGATTTTTGTAGCTGTATCGGCCGTATCCCCATGGAATGAGCCCGGCCGTCAATGGCCCATTAATTCCACTGGCGATACCGGTAACGATTGCATGATTGCCCGGCCTGAAATACGTAATGTATTTTTCGCCGTCCCAGGCAAACACACGTCTTTGGTTCCAGGCAAGGTCAAATTCCTCGGTTAAGAAATTATCTGCCAGTTCCATCGGCGGCTTTATGGAATCCGTACGCGAACCAACTTCGATTTCCCAATAGAATCTGGTTCCATCAAACCTTATGATTACATTTGACCTCATTGTATATTCATTCGATAATTTGTAGCGAACATTAAACGGGATCGCCTCGAGCTTCATCTGCTGGAGCTTTTCGGTAAGTTCCAGTTTGTTGGGATTTTTCAAATATGCCTGAACTTGCTGATTAATCCTGCCGGCAATTTCATCCGGGTCTGTTACTTGCGGTGCTCTATATTCTTCGTGCCTTGCACGGATTGTGCCTGAAGCAAGCCAGGTCTTTTTAGGCTGGCTGGTTAAGGTTTCAAGAATTTGCAGGATCTCCGCCCTCTCCAAAGTTCTATCTGCCAGAGCTGTCCCGCTGAAAAATACCATAACCGCCAATACAAAAACTTTAGTCCTCATGATTTTACCTCCTAATTTCTTAAACAACCTCACGAAATTTCACATTGCCGGATTATGCGACACAAAAATAATCCTCTCACTTTGAAATGGGGAGCGAACTTGTGGCTGGAAATGTTGATAAAAAAATTATATAAACTTCTCTATCAACATATTCTACATCCAATACGCCTTTTCATTTGATAAGGGCAAATTTATCTCTATCTGGCATAGATGGGAGTTTCGCAAGACGTGAAAAACTCTAATACTAACTGTCGAACATTGCGAATTGAACCAGGCTTGGCAGGTCTCACCGAAGAGCAATTGCAAGTGGCTCGCTCAGAAAGTGCCAAGCAGAAGATATCTCTACGTGAAAGCATATTGAGGCTTGGGCTTGTAAGTGAGACAAAACTGCTGACGGCGGTGGCCGAGAAAAATGGACTCAGTTTTTTGAATATTTCCGCCACTGACATCGACAGTAACGCCCTGAAAGCTATTACCGCAAATATAGCGTCTCATTACAATATCGTCCCCCTTGGAATTGTCGGCAATATTCTTCAGGTTGCAACTTGCGATCCCTTCAACGAAGATTTAAAAAATGAAATTGAACTGGTTTTAGACAATTCACACGATGTGGAATTCGTCTTAGCCACATCTGAGGTAATAAAAAAAGCCATTCGCAAAGCCTACGGTGTTGGGGCTGCCACAGTTGAGCAGATGGTCACTGCTGAAGAAATAGACGATGCTACAACCCATAAAAAGGACTTAACGGATGAAAGCAAGGCGCGCGAAGCTTCCGTAATAAAGCTGGTCAACCAGGTGCTTGCAGACGCAATTAGTGCCGGAGCCACGGATATCCACATTGAGCCGTACGAAGATGATCTCAAAGTCAGGTACAGAATCGATGGTATATTGCACGATGCAGGCGTTCCTAAAACAGTAAGGTTTTTCAAAGAAGGTATCACAAGCCGAGTAAAGATAATATCAGGCCTGGACATAGCGGAAAAACGCTTGCCTCAGGATGGGCGAGCACAGGTGGATTTGTCGAACCATAAGTTCGACCTCAGAATTTCTATTCTGCCTACCAGATACGGCGAAGCAATAAACATTCGAATCCTGCCTCAAAGCACATTGATGTCGGATTTGCCTTCCCTTGGCATGGCTGAAAATGAGGTTAGAAAGCTAAAAAAACTAATTTTCAAACCGCATGGTATCATACTGGTAACCGGGCCGACCGGCAGCGGCAAAACAACCACCCTATACACCTGTATGAATCTGCTTAAAGATACAGACAGCAAAATATTAACCATCGAGGACCCTGTCGAATACGACATGCCCGGTATTGTTCAGATGCAGGTACACCCCGAAATCGGTTTCACCTTTGCCCGTGCCTTGCGTTCGATGTTAAGGCATGACCCTGATATTATGCTCGTCGGTGAAATACGCGACCTGGAAACAGCCGAGACCGCCATAAGAACCGCCCTTACCGGCCACCTGGTCTTTAGCACCCTGCATACCAACGATGCCGCCAGCGCCATAACGCGTCTGCTGGACATGGGGATTGAGCCGTACCTGGCAGCATCTTCCATCGAAGCTATCCTTGCCCAGAGGCTCGTACGCGTCATATGCTCGAATTGCAAAGAACCCCATGAGCCGGACCCCGAAGTGGTAACTGCGATAAAGTCCCTGGCGTTATTGGATGAATTGCCGGTAGTCTATCATGGCAGGGGCTGCGCCAAATGTCGCTTCACCGGCTACCAGGGCCGAACCGCTATAGCCGAACTGCTCCTGCTGTCTGAAAATATCCGGGACATGACAATTTCCAGAAGGCACGCTAACGAAATTGATGCCCAGGCCTGCCGAGAAGGTATGACCTCGCTGTTTCTTGGCGGTGTGGACAAAGTTCGCCGGGGAATAACCACCTACGAAGAAATCCTGAAAGCCACAACAGGCACCGTGGTGATGGATTAGCAAGATTTCACCCGGAAAAACAAAAATATTTTTCATTCGTAACCCACTGAAGAATATAGACTTATAGAATACCTCCGAAAAAAGTTCAAAAAATTCAGATTTTCTTTCGGAGATTTCATGATTTTTTACCATTTTCTTTTAGAGGCCGAATATTTAGAGCCCTCAAAAAAGTTATTTTAGATCGGCTTAAAAACTGAATTTCGGATATCGAATATGAAAAAGGCATCGAATATCGTGGTAAAGATACTGGCAATAGTCCTCTTAACCGCGGCGGTTCTGAAGGGCTGGCAGTTACTCACAGAGCCGGTTGCCAATAATGACATCTGGTCGTATAGGCCGTTTCTGATTCTAACGGTCGAATTTGAGCTTGCTCTCGGTATCTGGCTGCTCTCCGGCCTGTTCAAAAAAGCCGCCTGGATGGCCACATTGCTGTGTTTTTCCGTTTTTTCAGCGATTACGCTGTATAAGGCCATAACCGGTGCTGAATCCTGCGGCTGCTTCGGCCCAGTACACATAAATCCCTGGATAAAGCTTCTTGCCGTCGATATTCCCGCTGTCTTAGTTTTGGTTGCCTTTCAGCCGAAGGGAGAAAGGGAGGTTGCTTTGCTATCAATGCGACGCTTTGCAATGGTTGGGTGTACAGGTTTGGCTGTTCTCAGTATGAGCAGTTGTGTGTCAAGCCCTAATAATATAGACAACATCAGTTCTTCATATAAATTTTTGGAACCTGCAGGATGGGTGAATATGGAGCTACCAATTCTCGAATACATCGATATAGGTGAATATCTCAAACAAAGCAACTGGCTTGTCTTTTTATACCATCATGACTGCCCGGAGTGCCAAAATGCTATCGTTAAATTTGAACAACTGAGTACTGAACTCGAAGGCAACGGTGATTCACTCATTGCATTCATTGAGGTCCCGCCGTACGGTCCCAGCTTTGTTGAGAACGCCGGATCCCACTTCCACGGCCGACTATCGGATGTTGTAAGGTGGCCCAATAGAGCCCCCGTAGTAAGATTCCGCACTCCAACGGTTTGTCTATTGGCTAACGGAATAGTAATCGGTGCATGGGAAGAGGAGATTCCTGATTATGACACAATCAACCGGCTCTTGACGGTGTGTCTAAATAACGAAATTCGCCCTTAACATGTTGTAAAGGAATGAGAAGAACTGTAGTTTATAAAGAAAGGAAACAGGATGTTTTTGATTTTCACAGCAAATTTGGGCTTGGTCCTGCGAGTTTGGTTACCTTCCGTGTTTCTATATCAAAGAGAACAGCAGGGGATAGAAGAATCAGGAAGTGAAGCTCGAGGAGTTAAAATGTTTTTGGGGGTTTTGCTTTTTTCAACGGTATGCCATTTCATTGTCTCCGAAGCTTTTGGGCAATCGCAACAACAGGTATATGGAAAGTTTAAGCAAGCTCTTATTAATCGCTCTGATAAATGGATTCCAGGATCCGTAGATGAGTTAGTCTCTTCCATCATTGCATTGCAGGGTGAACTAGGAATTCAATTTACCCAAGATCAAATAAGCGATATTGCTCGGGGTATCAGTAACGTAGACTGGGGGTCCGAAGCGGAGGTTCATGTGCACCCACTTGTTATAAGAAGAAATAAATTGCAATTTATGTATGGGATACGAAAGTACTTGGTTGAAGGACCTGTGAATTCTGATGCACGGAATAAGGCCATACGCAAAGCAAAAGAATTACTGTCCGAATGGAAAAACGAACTTATGAGGGCCTACCCGGATCGCGCTTCTATCGTAAACAAAGGTGCCATACAAGCATATAACATTCTTGTTAATAAATGCAATAATCCCTTACGGATAGATTACATGACTTCCAACAGTTATGATAGCTGGAACCGCGCCCAAAGTAAATGGAAAAAGTATTTTAATGAATTCTGCTCCAGTTCAAACGATAACGATAAGGATGAGGAGCAAATCCTTAAAATCGCAATATTGTTGACCAGAGCCATTAACGAATTTGGAGAGGATAGTGAATCAAGCCGGGACATTCCTGAAGAGATAGCGAAGATTGAAAAAGAAATTAGAGCCAATTTGAATGAAATCGTTGAATACTCACGCCGTGAGAGGGACCGTTTGAGAAGGGAAAAACTTGAGAGAATAGCACACGAAAATCTCCTCCAGAAAATTGGGGCTTCGCGCGAAGACATGGAAAATTTCCTCGAAGAATCTGTAGAATCGCTTTTGAGTTTACCTGCCCCTAACTCGAAGAGTACTTCTACAGGTCTGGCACTAGAAAGACCCATACAGTTAAAAAAGCAAGAAACCCCGAATGAAAAAGATGAAGACTTTGATGAGCAATTTGAAATTCGAGAACCAAATGGCTTTGTAACACAGGGTGAGCCTGTTGGCATTATCGAGCTTTCGAACGTATGTCTTCTCATTTTAATATTAACTGCTGCGTTAATGATTTATCCAGTGTTCAAATTTCGGAAAAAAGCGAAGGGAGGAGGTGATGCTTATTAAAGCACGAAAAGGTTCTACGTAGTCAAACGTATTACAAGTTTTTTTGTAACAGAAAGAAAAAGAAAAGGAGATTAGAAATGTCTAATGGTTTTAGAAAAAGTTCATTATTTGCGTTTTTTGCCTGCGTTTGTATCTTTCTGAATACCGACTCACTAGGATGCGAAGAATGTACATGGGAATCAATGACTCCATATGTTGACAGAGAAGCAAATGATTTCGACCTTCTGGGTCCTATATGGTGGTGGGAAGAATCGGGTACAGACGGGCTATGGGCAATGGCAAGAGTCTTACCGGTTGACAAGGATAACGAAGAGTTTACATATGAATCAGCTGACTCGGATTGCTCCCGTAGAGAAGGTTATGAATGCGACCGGACCGGTGGTTTAACTATACCCGCTGAAACATTTACGCTTACATGGGGTGGTAAATGTGTAGAAAGGTACGGCACGGCGATAGCAAATACAGCCGCTGATGCTTCTTATGCAGATGAGAGCGGACTGGCAAAGTGCACTTCTCCGGATTTCAGCAAACCGACCGGGTTATGGGCTGCGAAGTCTGCTAAAAGAGCTGAGTGCCCTGCGAATCCAGCGGACAATAATCACGGGAAAAAAGAATCTGAGTCGGAAACGATCACCGTAGAAGCAGGCCTTCCTGCTTCATTAACCGGCTCGCTAAACTTGGAATTCGCCACTACCGATATTACCAAAAAACGCACAGCTACCGGAAGTGAAGCATCAAAAACTGAAACTGCCTCTGCTGAGGAATGTTCATACGAGCATCCGGGTGGAGGCACTAACGATGAAGTTACAGCTACAGCCTGGCATTTTGCAGATGTTTACTTTGAATATACGGCAGACGAAGATGGGGAAATCGATGGACATGCAAAAGTCAAAGCTGAGACAGTTTCTTTTAGTGTGACCAAGTAAAAAATGACAAAATTTTATCTCAGCAAGCTAACTTTTGGCTTGCTGAGATATCTTTTATGTCATAGCATGTTTTTGTTGTGTCTGTTTTGTCAGGAAGTCTATGGAGTGGGCCAATAAGCAAATAAATCGAATGCAGGCATAGGAAAGGCATTTTGTAGAGTACGTAGGAGCTAAATAGGTTAAAGGAGGTAGTTGCAAATGAAAATGTGCGGGATATTTGTGCTTTTAGGCTTGTTTCTGGGACAAACATCTGCAGATACTACGTTAGAAGGTTTTACGGACGAAAAGCACAATGCCCTTGTTCGTTCATTTTGTGAAGGGAAGCTGGATGATGTTATCGTAGCGATTGAAAAGGAGATGGAATCAAATTCATCGTTGCCGGTGAGTTTGCTGGAATTTCGAGCACGAGCCTACAAAGAAAAATTTTTGGAATATGATAGGGAAGTACGTAATAAGAGCGTGCGGCAGTCACGAGGCAAGACTTCCGAGGAAAAGGCGATTTTGGAAAAGTTAGCGAACGAGTATACCATTGTTTGCGAAGAGACGTTCGTGGAATTGCCAACTAAATATAGAAAAAGTCGTTTGAGTGCTCAATGGTGGACAACGTATAACATTCCGGCCTTCCCACGGTCTAAGGTTGATTCGCAAGTACTTCGGCAGGGCTTGATTGAGAATTTAAAATCGCCGGATCCAAAGTTACGCAAGAAGGTCGATAAACGGACAAAGTTATTTAAAACTACTTTTAGAAAGCTTTTAAACGTAGCAGCTACCACAAAGGATTGGAGTTTGGAACGCAAAACCGCTTTTTCAGATAGTGCGGAAAACCTTTTTCGCGGATATGCTGTTATCGTCGATGTACCTGATGAGCGTTTCGAGGACATTTTGGAGGATATGCCTTATTTTGTATTCAGGTATATGCCTTCATTGGATCCGATGGTACAACCTGAGACAACTGAAAACACATTGGACTGGTATATCTGGGTGGCATTAATGAGTCCATCTCCTGGTGATATTGAGCGAAAGTATATTGAAAATCAAGTAAGAGAGTGGTCGAAAGGCATTGAAAATGATATTAATGAGCTGACCAAATACCCTAACGTCGAAACAATTGGGTTGGAATACGCCCAAAAGTTTATGCATTGTTATGAAGCGGCCAAAGAAAATAGGTTCATTCCATATTTTAAACATATACTACTCGATAATCGCATGGAGTACAGCGAAGATATATGGAAGACGCAAATGGAACAGCTCACAAAGAGTTGGAAAAGGAACCTTGCTGAAATAGATGTGTTGCCCACTAAGCAAGAAAAGCTCGCAGCTTATAAGCAGGAGAGAAAAGATTTTGCTTATTTTATCTATTCGTTTCGGTTCGCGAGTTTTGTTCGGAATAATTACCCAAGTAAGTACCTGCAGTTGCCTGGTAAGTTCATCCAATTAATGCCTGCCCGTCTGAATGATAACTGGTTTTGGGTATTCGAGGTGGAAAAAGTTCTATCAGCCGAAGAAATCGGAAGAGGGGGTAAGTAAAAAAGACTGCGATTCCAATTCATAGACGTAGTTTCAATTTACTGACATTTTGATCGGGTTGTCCTACGCAAAAATTAGAATGAAGGTAAAAACGTTTGAGTCGCGAGTTTTTGAAATGGAATATAGCTCATTGAAGACTGAATATTGACGGTTTCAGAGGAAACTATGGAGAGCCACGAATGGCTACGGACAGTACGCAAAAACTGTGATTTTCCCTAATAAATTCGAACATCCAGCATCAAGCATCAAGAATCCAACTTTAGGCACTTTAGCTCACTTTAGCTCACTCCTCACTATACTATCCAGCATCCATCTTCGTAGCGCAAAAAAGCCCGTAGTCATTTGACTATCCGCAGTCAGCATCTCACTTGGTAAATCTGTGAAACTTGCCCTGAGCTTGTGCCCAAGGTGCGAAGTCGAATGGATCCGTGGCTTAAGATAGGTAAAATATCCACGATTTTTCAATCAAAAACGCTGATACCTCAGAACAAAAATTAAATTTTTCAAAAAATTTTAACTACCTTGTTTACATCGAGTTACGAGCGACGAGCGATGAGAAACGGCTAAATTTTCGTAACAAAAGTGCAGGTAGCTCTAATTATAGAGGGAGTGTTTTTTTACTCCCTGAGTTTACCCGAGTTTATCCCCGGGTGTACTTACACGGCTCTTCTGCCGGGGGCTGCTTTTTTCGCCTCAGCCCGGCACTGTCAATAGGCCCAGCCAAATTAACCATTAGTCTTTCGTCTTGAGTTTTGAGTCTATTATGAATCATTCATCATCCATAGTCTTTGGTCTTGTGTCTTTAGTCTGCTGTCTGCAGTCTGTTATCTTTTGTCTTGAGTCT
>Ga0114922_10000407_pt1 | contig 40976 bp, 32 predicted proteins | sample AartaG_FD_100975 | JGI IMG/M metagenome (GOLD analysis project Ga0114922, IMG submission 100975) | Deep subsurface microbial communities from Aarhus Bay to uncover new lineages of life (NeLLi) - Aarhus_00045 metaG | ecosystem: Environmental > Aquatic > Marine > Oceanic > Sediment | place... | reverse complement strand
GATGAGGACCCTAATACCTTTCAACATGACTCAGCTTAACTCCTCAACCGGCAGGTTCACGGTAAACGTGCTGCCTTTTTCCACGCGACTCTGCACCTCAATGTTTCCGCTATGTCTCGCAACGATACCGTAGCTAACCGCCAGGCCGAGCCCGGTTCCCTTGCTGGCATCCTTGGTAGTGAAGAACGGATCAAATACCTTGCCAATATCATCAGGAGCGATACCACACCCCGTATCGGCGAACTCGACCTTTACAAAGTCGCCTGCCCGCGCGCTGTTGGTAGCAATAGTCAGGGTACCTCCATCTGGCATCGCGTCTATCGCATTTACAAGTATGTTGACGAAAACTTGTTGTATTTGTCCTTTGTCCAACATGACGTCCGGCAGATGGTGATTGAGCTTCTTGACGACCTCAACGTTCTGCACCAGCGCCTGGTTCTCCGTCAGGCGCAGCGATTCTTCCAGAACGCTCTTGACATCGGCGCGGACTTTATTGGGCTCGGTCTGCCGCGCGAAGTCAAGAAGCCCTCTCACGATTTGTTTGCAGCGAGACGTCTGGTCGACTATCGTTTCCAGAGCCTCTCTTCGGGGATCATCGCCACCGCACTTCCTCAAGAGCAGGTGGCCGAATGTCAGCACGCCGGTCAACGGGTTGTTGATCTCGTGGGCCACGCCGGCTGCCAGCCGCCCTAGTGAGGCAAGCCTCTCGGATCGTAACAACTGCTGCTCGGTGTAGGCCCGCAATTGTTGGTCGCGCTCCTTCAGAGAGTCCACCATGAGGTTGAACGTCCTGCCGAGTTCGCCGATCTCATCAGCCGAATCGATCTCCACACGGTAAGACAGGTTTCCATCGGCAATCTCTTCCGCTGCGCTACTCAACCGGCGAACCGGCCTTGTGATGCTGTCAGCCAGAACGTACGATACTGCCAGTACCAGCACAATTCCCGCGAAGGTGACACCTAGGAAGCTCAGAGTCGTATCCCGCTGCATGTCGGTGAACTTCTGTTCGAGCAACCCGACGTAGAGAATGCCGATAACGCTGCCGGCAACATCCCTAATCGGCTCGTAGGCGCTAATGTACCAGTCATTAACCACAAACGCCCGCGCAATCCACGACCCGCCTTTGATCAGAACTCGGTCGTAAACCGCTTCAGAGACGCGGGTTCCGATAGCTCTTGAGCCGTCATCGTTCATGACGTTAGTGGAGATGCGAAGATCTTCCTGGAAGATTGTGGCGGTCCCGATATCTTTGCCTTTGTACTTTTGTCCCTTGTAAAGAATGTCCTTCACCTTGTCCACAATTTCATAATTACGGTTCAGGAGTTGTCCTGCGCACAGCACCCCCAACAACGCGCCGTTGCCATCGTCGAACACAGGTGCCGCGACCTTCAGCATCATGCCCGAACTTTGGTGCGACTCGGGTTTCGGCTTCGCCTGCGGTGTCGGTATTATCCTCATGAAAGCTTGTTCGACGAGGTCCTCGCCCTCGTTAATCAACTCTTCGCGCGGCACAATCGTGGTTCCAGCCACTACCTCACGCTCAGACAACGCCCTGTGAACGACCTCGTCTTCGCTCTGGCTATCGCCGAAGACGCCGAGGTCGCGAGATCTGGCCACGACCCGCCCGTCGCTGTCCACTATGGTGAGGATGTCCATCTTTCCCTCGCTGCGCACTTCGGTCAAGAGATCCACGAGCGATTCTGGATCCTTGCTCCTCAGAGCGTCTTTGACCGAATCCCGCACAACTGTGAAAGCGAGCACTAACCTCATATCGTCAAGACGGTTCTGGTAGACTTCCCGGGCCGAATTCAGATCCATCCGGACGTCGTCTTGGGCCTGCTCGACGATCCTTCTGCCGATAAGGTGGATTCCCACAAACGTAGCCACGAGGCCCGAAATGAGAACAACTACTACGAAACTGATAACCAGTTTTGTTCTTAGGTTAAGTTTCATGTTCGACTCATTTCATCGGTATTCTGGGCGCTTTTTCGACCAGTTCTGGAATGTCCAGGTCGCCCTTGACAACCAGTCTCTGAACTTGTCTGCTGCCGTCCTTGCATCTCATCCTGAATACTGTGTCGAACTCTGATATCCTCCGATCCGACTCAGAAGTCTATCTGGAACCTGGTCTGGAAGATTTGCGTCTCGCCGTCGTACAGGTCGGAAGCATCGGCATATACGTAGTTGAACATTACGCGGGTGTTCGGATTGAGGTACCAGTTCAATCCGGCCGTGATCGTGTCAAGCGCACCTCCGTTGACGGCTCCGTCGTCGAGGTCGAGGTGAGAGTATCGGGCAGCGACCTGCCAGGCTCCGGGACCGCCGGCTTTACCCAGGAAGTTGCGCTTCGGCCTGATACGGTCGAATACGGCTTTCGCTGCGTTGTAGTTGCGGTGCTCGCCAGTTAAGAAGTAACTCGCCTCGATGTAGTACCCGCAGAGGTCAGGATCATCTCTCTCGTCGCTATCCACAAAGGCAGTCGTGTACTCAGCCTGTAGCGATGCCGGACCCCACACCATAGCGCTTTCAAGGCCGAGTAAACTAGCGTTATCGGCTTCGAAGTAACCCGTGTTCACAAGGTAATCGGGAGTGAGATGAGCTTCCGGACGTTGACGCAACCGCATTTCGTCATCGAAATGGCGATAGCTGTATCCCATGCCGAGGTGCACGAGTTGTTCGCCTTTGTCCTCGTACAGCGGGAGGCCGGTCACACGCCCGGTGAAGTTGTAGCCGTCTCCTTCGCCGGCACCGAACTCGTCGCTGTCACGGAAGACACCCAGCGCCCAAGTCATCTGGTCGTCCATGATGTGGTTATGAGCCATGACACCCATGTTTCGCTCCGCCTCGAAGGCGCCCGGCAGAGCCCTTTCCATGAACGTAAGGTACTGCCCGACGGTAAGCTGCTGGAGCCCGAAGGGTTCCTTGAAATGCCCGGCTCGGATTCCCCCGAACGGGAGGCCCGTAAGACCCACGTACACGTCCCTGGGTTCGACATCACCGTCCACGTAGTCAAACTGGAACTTGAACTCCACCTTGTCATAGAGCAGGCCCTGCATGTACATCCGTGCCATTCTGATTTCGGTAGCGTCTTCCCAGTCTGGTTCATCGCTTCCGGCGGCTTCCAGCTGCTCTATCAGGTCATTATCCTGGTCGAACCACGCCGAGTCGATGTCGATGCGCCCGCCGATTCTCCATTGCATCGATTTGTCAGCGGTCTCCATGCGCAGCCCGTCCTTCCAGTAGACCCTGAAGTCATTAGAATCCGCTTGCTGCTTCTCGAGTTCTGCCACACGCGCTTCCAGCTCTTCGAGGGTTGCCGCCCATGCGGGTGAAATGGCGCTAAGAAGCACCAAGCCCAGACATAGACACATACATACACGCATTTTACTCATATTCTGCTCCTCCTCCGACGGAGAGTTTCTACCCACAACGTTTCCAGTCAAGCACATCCATACTGCTCTAGGCACCCGTTTAATGAATGATTATGCGGAATCCAGGCCCCATCGCTCTCGGACTCGCGATTCCAGCGTTACAAAAAGCAGTCGATCCACCAACATCCCAATGGCGACTATGAGGATCATAGCTGCGATCACCCTGGCCATGTCGTTTAGTTCTCTACCCATCATGAGAAGATGACCTAAACCGAGCGTCACGAAAACCATCTCGGCAGCCATGAGCGACCGCCAGGCAAACGCCCAGCCGAGTTTCATGCCCGTAATGATGGATGGCAGCGCCGACGGAAGCGTGACCCTGACAAAACTATTCAATCCCGTCACGCCCATAGTCCTGGCCGCCTGCAGGTAGACCGGCGGCACGTTCTTGACACCGTCGCTTGTGGCAAGAGCCACCGCGAACGTTGCCCCCATCAACACGACGAACAGGATCGCCTTCTCGCTCAGACCGAACCAGAGCATCCCCAATGGAAGCCAGCATATACTCGGCAGACTTCTCAGACCGAGCAGTATGGGTCCCACCATGTCCTCGAAGAACCTCAACCTTGCCAGCATCAACCCAAGAACGATTCCGAACACCAGCGAAATACTGTATCCTGCTACGATCCTTCTCCCGCTCACGGCCACACCCTTTAGCAGTGTGCCGTCGGCAATCCCGCCGCCCAGGACCCGGGCAACCCCGGACGGCGACGGGAAAAGGTACTCCGGCCAGAGACCTGACCGCGCTACAACTTCCCATACCGCAATCAACGCAACAAAAAATGCGATTTTACGCAGGGTATTCTTCATCGCCATATTCCTCGCGCATTATCTTCTCGATCTCCCCTTTCAGTTCCTTCATGAGGAGGTTGCTTAGGTGAATCAGTTCGATGTTGCCCAGCCGGCGTGGGCGCGGCATATCTATCCGGAACTCCTTCTTGATGGTGCCGGGCCTCGCGGTCATCACGAAAACCCTATCGCCTAGGCACACCGCCTCGCGCACGTTGTGCGTGACGAAGATGACAGCCTTATGTGTCAGCGACCAGATCATTTGAAGCTGTCCCTGAAGCATCTCCCTGGTTTGCGCGTCCAGGTATGCGAACGGCTCGTCCATGAGCAGCATCTGCGGGTTGACTACAAGGGCTCTTGCAAGCGCTACACGCTGTCTCATTCCCCCGGAAAGCTCGTGAACGTATGCGTTCTTGAATCTCGAAAGATGGCACAATCGCAAGAACTCGTCCGAAAGAGCCTCTCTTTTCTCCTTGCTCATCCTCTTCGCCTTAAGCCCAAACTGCACATTGGCCTTGACAGTAAGCCAGGGGAAAAGCGCTGCGTCCTGAAACATCAGAATCCTGTTGGGACCCGGACGATCTACTCTTCGACCTTGGAGCAGTATCTCGCCCTCATCGGGGGCCTCCAGGCCCGCTATGAGCTTGAGCAACGTGGACTTACCGCACCCACTCGGCCCGATGATGCAGACGAACTCGCCAGATTCGACCGACATGTTCACATTCTCAATGGCCTGCACCGACCCGTTTCGCGACACAAATGCTTTTGATACTCCGTTAAGCTCCAGATTCATTCTATGGTTCGCAGTCCTTTCTCGCGGAGAACCTCGTTCAGGAGATTGAGATCATAAATGCCCGACAGGTCAGGTTTCTCATTGCCCAGATAACCTGCTTCAAAAGCCCATTGTGCCGATTTCATTAGCGACTTCCGTATCGGGTCATACGTTATCGTTGTTCTGCCGAAGGCGTCTTTTAGAACGACCTCGGGCAACGCTTTGCCGGTGATCGCCGCAACCTGTTCCTGCACGATGATCTGCGCTTGCTCGGTGTTCGCATTGATCCATGAAGTAATATCGACGTGAGCCTCGAGCAATTTCCTCACAAGATCAGGGTGTTCCTCGAGGAACTTAGTGCTTGCTATCAGGTGTGCTGTCACGAATTTGCCGTCTTCCCAGATCTCTCTTTCGTCAAGGAAAAGCCTCCCGCCGCCCTCGTGGATCAGGCGCGATACCCATGGTTCTTTCGTCCATGCGACATCGATCTCTTTCTTTGCGAAGAGGGTCAACTGGTCGGGATTACGCACCGGGATGACCTGAACGTCTCCGCCCGCTTCGGCCAAGGTGAAGCCGTTTTGCTTGAGCCAGGCTCGGCAGGCGACGTCCTGAGTGTTGCCCAGTTGTGGTGTGGCGATTCTCCTCCCGTGCAGATCCTCGACTGTCTCTATGCCGGAATATTCTCTGACAACCATCCCCGCTCCGCCGCTTGCGGCACCTGCGATGATCCGGAGAGCTTCGCCTTTGGATCTCACGTAACCGTTTATCGCCGGATTGGGTCCGATATAGGTTAGATCCAACTCGCCCGCGAAGAGAGCTTCAATGGCTGACGGTCCGGCGTTGAATATCTTCCAATCGATTTTCACGTCCGGTCCGAGAGCCCTTGCGAAGTCACCCCTGGCACGACCGACAAGTGCCTGTGAGTGAACGATGTCGGGAAAGTGAGCGGCACGCACCACGAGTCCTTTTTGCTCGGCCGGCCGGCTGCACCCAACAAAAAACGCCAAACCGCACAGAATCACTGCACGAATCTTTCTGGTCATTTGATTCCTCCTGCCGGACCCAATTCGATTGCCCACGCTCGCGACGCCCAGAAGTGATCAATCGACTGACCGGCTCCCTTATTCTGCTCAGCCAAAATAGCCCAGATTACGCAACCTCTTCTCAATCCTGACCCGTTGCTCTTGCGTCATCAAATCATCACCTGCCTCATCCGCGGCAATCACCTCCCGAAGCACGTATACGACGTACTTCTGCACAGATTCAAACTGGCTGCCAGCGATTCTCCCAGCGATTTTTTCGTGAAGCTCCTTGGGGAGCGCGATCTGAGTGTCCATTTGCTTCAATGCCCTATTGCCCTTACTGCCCGTCTTTTCTGAACGAGTATAAGTCGGCGTAGCTCAGTGCACTGCCCGAGCCTGAGCCGGCTGTTTCACAAGCGCATGCCAATAGACCATTCCTACGAGGATGGCACCGCCAATGACATTGCCAATGGTGACAGGCACAAGGTTGCCAAGTAGGAATCCTTTTATGCTAAGGCTCGAAAGGTCCATGCCGGCCGTGGTCGCAAGCGCGGTGCCTTTCAAGAAGAGCCCAAGTGGAATGAAGTACATGTTGGCAACACAATGCTCGAATCCGAGCGCCACAAAAGCCGTTATAGGAAAGACGATCGCAAGGATCTTTCCTGTGACATGCTGCGACGCCAGCGCCATCCACACTGCCAGGCACACCAACCAGTTACATCCAATCCCGAGCAATACGGCTTCGGGGAAGCCCAAGTTCACCTTCGCATTGGCTATCTTCAGCGCTTGGAGTCCAACGATGGAATCGCCCGTTTTCCAGATACCCGAGCCAAAGACAAGCGCAGCCATCAGCACGCTTCCCACGAGGTTCGCCGCGTAGACGGTTGCCCATTTCGACAGCATCGGTCGCATCATATTGTGTCGGCCGAGAACGGTCATGAACATGAGATTGTTGCCGGTGAACAGTTCCGCGCCGGCAACTACCACCAGGATCAGGCCAACCGAAAACACGAGGCCGGACGCGAGCTTCGACAGCCCCAGACCCAGGTACGCCGCCGAATCGGCACCTACAAGCGTCGCCAAGGCTCCGCCGACCGCTATATATACCCCGGCAAGCATCCCGAGCAAAACCGTCCTTGATAGGGGAAGATTGATCTTGGCCATCCCCACGCTCTCGGTCACCGTCTTTGCGACATCCGCTGGGCTCTTGTCTGAGAAACTGGCTGACGCCAAATTGGCTTTCGGACCGCTGATAGCTCGCGAGACCGATTCGACCATCTCGTCCGGAGTGAACGGCTTGGACAGGAAGTCCACCGCTCCCATCTTGAATGTCTGAACGGTCGTGTCCAGGCTGCCATGGCCCGTGACAATCACGACAGGCAGATTCGGTTTGTCCTTCCTGAGCGCGTTGAGAACTTGAACGCCGTTTACGCCGGGCATCATCAGATCGAGAAGGACTACGGCAAAACCTTCCTTCTTTGCACGCGCCAGCCCTTCCTTGGGATCGTTCGCCACGCTTACATCAAAACCTGCATCCTCTAACGCTCTGCGACATCCCTCGCTGAAATTCACCTCGTCGTCCACGATTAACACGGCATGCTCAGACTGATTCATGATCTCACCTCCGATTATTGAGGTTGTACTAGCTTACGCGCCCGCTCGGCCGCATCACTTACGCCTCGATTACCCGGCATCCTGAATGCGTAATCAAGTAGTCGGTGGATGAGCCGAACAGTCTCCTTATCCATCTCGGTCTCCGCGATCTAGTTGTTATCACCAAGTCAGGCTTCTCGCTCTGTATTACCTCGAGACACTTCCTCACAAACCTCCCTGTATCCACATACGATGTCACTGCTATTCCCTCTCTGTTCGCCATTTGCGCGATTGACGCCGCTCTCTTCTTGGCCCTGAGCACGTACTCATTGAGCAGTTCATCCTCGCAACGCTCCTTAATCTGCGGGTAAAATCCGACATCCGTCTCAATGAAGTGGTAAGCAAGATTGACGTCGACCACATAGACTACGAGAAGGTTCTTGCTTTCCCTGGCGCTGTTAATGGCAGCCTCTATAGCTCCGTTTGATTCCTGTGAGTTCGATAGCGCCAGCATCACTGGTCTTATATTGCGAGAAGTACCTGTTCGGCTCATCGTTCAATTGCCACGCGCATCGCCGAGAACAGGCAGCTCGACGGTAAAGGCGCTGCCTCCTCCCGGATTGCTCTTGACGTTGACCCTTCCTTGATGCATCTCCACAAGTCGCTTTACCAGGGTGAGCCCAAGACCCGTTCCGGGCACTCGGGCGGTATACTCGTTTTTCGCCCTGAAGAACTCCTCGAACGCTCTCTCAATCTGCTCATCGGTCATTCCTATTCCGTCGTCGGTAACCGCCACCTTCGCATACAGACCGTTGTGTTCCACACGAACTCCGACGTGACCGCCCTCCGGCGTGTACTTTATGGCGTTATCGATCAAGTTCGTGAACACGATCAGCATCGCTTTTCTGTCGGCCAGTACCTGCTTTGTGCCACCGGCGGTATTCAGGCAGAGCACGATCCCCTTCTCCGCGGCCTTCTCTTTGGATAACCCCACAGCTTGCGCCACGACTTCATCTACACCAAGCGGAGACCTCCTTATCTCGAAGTTGCCCGTCTCCATGGCTGTCAGGTTCATCAGCTCTGAAACCATTGATCTCAATGTAGTTGCACGAACGAGCGCTCTTTGCATCATCTTCCGGTCTCTCTCAGCGTTGTCGCCAGCGACACCACTGAGAACCACATTCAAGTATCCCTCTATTGCGGCCAGGGGGTTCTTGACCTCGTGAGCCACCATGGACACAAACATCGATTTTGCCGTCTCCAGTTTCTTCAGGGCCGTGATATCCCTTATGACGGCTACGGCCCCCAGGACTTCCCCGTTCGGTTCCACGACCGGGCTGGCATTTACCATGTAGACGGCTTTGCCGACGGTAACCTCCCGGGACACGATCGAGCCACATGAGACACCACGAAGCGTCTCGCTCAACAACCCCTTTAGACCATTACAGGACAGACTCCTCAAGGGAGCCGCCAACGGGAGGTCCGCACACTCCGGAAAAAGACGCGCCGCTGCCGCGTTGCGCAAAACCAATTGCATGTCGCGATTCACAACCATGACCCCATCGGTCATGCAGTTGATGATGGTGCTGCTCTTTGACCGCTCGAACGCTAGCTCGAGCAATCGTTTTTCCCGTTCTTCATGCAGCCGTTTGGCCTCGATTAGTAGCGCGCGTTTCTCAAGATTGCTCCTCACGGGTAGGAGCAACTCATCAGGCGTAAACGGCTTCGCTATGTATCCGTCCGCACCGCGCTTTGTGGCTTCAACCGCGGTGTCTATTGCCGCGTAAGCAGTGATGACGAGCAGCACCACATCCTCATCCGTTTCACGGATTCGCTCGATAAGCTCTATGCCACCCATACGGGGCATTTTGAGGTCAACGAGGGCCGCTACGAACGCCCCATGTTTGTCCAAGACATCCAGAGCCGCTACCCCATCCTCCGCGGTCTCCACTTCGTACCCTTCGGACGCGAGTATCTTGCGGCAACCCTCACGCATCCCGAGCTCGTCGTCCACCACAAGAATTCGGGGCGCATCGCCGTTCATGTCAGATCCTCCTCAGTGGCGCGTTCCAGAAGCTCATCACAGCCAAGAGGTTCTCCCCTCTATCATTGTTGAATCTCCCGCCGTCAGAGCAACTCACGCTTTCACCATCCTGGTAAGTTCCTCCAGCAGCTTCTGCGGCTCGATCGGCTTCTCGACGAACGAATCCACGGGCAACCACGTCTCGTCGCGTTCGAACTTGTACGGAACGGTATCGTTGATCGACGTTACCATCAGGATCGGTATACTCTTCGTGTGCTCAGAGTTGCGCAGGTCGCGCGAGACGTTAAACCCCTCGCTTTGCGTCGTCATCATGACGTCGAGCACGATGACGTCCGGCCTGTCCAAGCGTACCTTCTCGAGGCACTCCTTGCCGTCATAAGCGACCGCGACCTCATACCCGTTGTTTTCGAGCACGGCTTTGTTCGCCTCAACGAAGTCCCCATCGTCGTCCACCAGCAACACCCGTTTCTTCGTGCTCATGACTTGTCCTCCTTTCTCAAGACGCGCGCTGGATGTAGCTCAAACCGCGCACGCTCTCCTCCTTAGCCTGGTCCTGTGACCCTATGGGCAGCCAGATCGAAAAGGTCGTCCCTTTTCCTGGCTCACTCTCGACCTGAATATCGCCGTAGTGCATTTTCACTATCCCGTACGCTATCGCCAGACCGAGTCCCGTTCCTTTGCCTCCTTCTTTGGTGGTGAAGAACGGCGTGAAGAGCCTCTGAATGTTCTCCGGTTGAATTCCGCAGCCGCTGTCGGATACTTTTATGTCCACTCCGTCGGTGCGATCGGACACGCGGGCGCTGATCGTGACCCGGCCGGAGTTCACTACTGCGTCTATGCCGTTCTGCACGAGGTTCACGAGCATCTGTTTGATCTGAGTTCTGTCAATCACCATAGTGGGAAGGTCATCATCCACTTCGCTTTCCAGATTTATGCTGGCCGTCTGCGCTTTTAGCCTCATTACTGATACCACTTCGTCTATGAGTGTGCCTGGTTCTGTCGGCGCCTTGGACACCCGCGATTGCTTGGCAAAATCCAGCAGACCGTGGACGATATCCTTGCACCGCGTAGCCTCATTAGCGATCATCTGCAGGTCATCGCGTCTGGAATCTCCTTCCTCGAGCTGCTTGAGCAACATGTGCGAGTAAATCAGGATCGTTCCGAGCGGATTGTTGACTTCATGGGCAAGTGCGGCCGAAAGCTGCCCCATGGACGCCAGCCTCTCCGTCGCGACAAGCTGGCGCTGCGCCGCTTCGAGCTCGCTGCGCGATTGCGCCTCGGCATTTCGTGACGCCTCGGCCCTTTCGCTCAAGCTACCCACACAGAAGGCGACCACGACGAAGAAGAACCCTCTTCCTAGATCGGCACAGAAAGTTTCCGGGGTGCTCACGAACGGTCTCAAGCAGAGGATGAAAGCGCCGAACAATACCGCTATCCAGATCGACCTCTTCCCCCACCACATGCCAGCCAGCACAACCGGCACGTACACGAAGTGCGTACAGACGATGGTCATATCGAGAGCCAATCGGCAGTACGCGATGAAGGCCGTGCATGCGGCAATGAGCACAAGCACAACGCTCTTTGGCGCTCCCGCAAGCGCGCTTATAAGAGCAGAAGGCCGGTATCCTGTCTCCACTTGTTCAGCCCCCTTGATCTGAAATTGTGAACCTTGATTTTCAAGCTTCTCGTCCTGCATAGTCTTCTTGGCCCTAGACGGCCTCATTAGCTTGCTCCAACTGGGTGCATACATGGGTTCTCAGTTGCCTTGCCGGAAGCCACGCCTTCAGGAACATGCAGGCATCCATACAGACGGCCACAAGTCTCGAACATGCGGAGCGGTGAGACTATGAGCACCGTTCCGTGTTCAGTGGCCGCGTCCAGCAGTTCTTGTTCGGGATGGCTGTCATTTAGGAGACATATGCCCGGCACGCCCGTTAGTTCCGCCACTCGGATGAGCACGGCATTGGTCAGGTTCGTGACTAATAGCGTCGTACTCGACGCTTCGTTGAGCATGCCATTCATGCTGTCACCCGCGTAGACCTTCTCGATCCCAGCGGTTCTAGCTTTGTCATCATGCGTGAGAACCCTGCCACCGATCTCTCTCGCCAGTTCGTCTAGTCTCATGCTTACTTCACCTCTCTTCCGATACCCAAGTCCTTCCAGCAACTTGTTAGAGCAACTGTCGTGCCCTATCACAACGTGCGGGAATTAGACGTATAAACTCAATGCTAAAATAAGGTTATGTATCAGGATGGTAACTGTGGGTAATCGGCGTGTCTTGTTCCCGATTCGCTCAGAATGCGGGACCAAACGGAGGATATTTCGTGGGAATGACGAGAAATTCGGCGGGACAGGTTGAATCTGCACCGATCTCCCATGTGGGATCTGTGCACATGTCGTTCAAGACCTGAAATCTTCCTTGTCGAACCCGTACTTTTTCATGCGCTCGTATAAGGCTCTTCTCGATATGCCGAGCGCTTGGCAGGTAGCGTTGATCTCGCCGTCGTGCTCGCGAAGAGCCGCCTCTATCACATATTTTTCTGTCCGTTCCATTTCATCGCGCAGGCGTCCAGGTGTCGCCGGGAGCGAGAGCAGCCGCGCACCGGTGAAGTTCTCGTCAAGCGTGAATGTTCCGGCCACACCCTTGTGTGACGTCACAACCATTCGCTCGACGGCATTCTTCAGCTCGCGGATGTTGCCCGGCCAACCGTAGCGGAGCATTGCTGCAAGCGTCTGTTCGGGAATCTCAGGTACCGGTATTCCAGCGCGAGTGGCCGCCGCCTTCAGAAAGTAGGAAACCAGAAGAGGGATGTCCTCGGACCTCTCGCGCAGCGGTGGCACGCTTATTGTCAACACAACGATCCGGTGATAGAAGTCTTCACGCACGCTGCCCTGCTGTATTTTCTCCTGAAGATTTTCCTTCGAAGTGGTCAGCAGACGTATATCAACCTTAACCGGTTCGTCCTTGCCGAGCGCCTGGACCAGGCCATCCTCCAGCACGCGCAGCAACTCCACTTGAGCCCTCTCCGAAATGCTCTCCACCTCGTCCAGAAGAAGTGTACCGCCGGATGCCGTTACAAGCTTGCCGTCCCTATCCCTGTCCGCCCCTGTAAAAGCGCCGCGCGCGTGACCGAATAACTCGCTTTCAAGCATGGTTTCCGGCAAAGCGCCAGCGTTGACGGCAACAAATGGGCCGTCTGAACGCGAGCTCTGCGCGTGTATGGCCCGGGCCACAAGTTCTTTCCCGACACCGGTTTCGCCGGTTATGAGCACGGGCACCAAAGAGTTTGCAGTAACCACTATCTGCTCGTAAACGTCCTGCATCAGCCTGCTGCGTCCTATCATGCCGAAACGCCCGTCCTCATCGGGTGCCAGCATTTTCAGCCGCGCTCTAAGCGCAGCGCTCTCGCGGCGCAGCGCCATTTTCTCGACAGCGCGGGCAACCGAAGCAAGAAGAACGTCGTCCTCGAAGGGTTTCTCCACAAAATCGTATGCGCCCGTCGTCAAGCACCGCACCGCCATCGAGATGTCCCCGTGGCCGGTGATCATGATGACGGGCGGCGCCAGGTTTCGTCGCGTCACTTCGGCCAGGAACTCCTCGCCATCCATTCCCGGCATCTTGACGTCCGCTATTACGGCCTCGACTTCCGGCAATCCCGGCCAGGCGAGAGCAGCCTCGGCGGACGAGAACAGTTCAGTCCCATAACCGCGTAACTGCAGCATTTGCCCGATCGACACGCGCGCGGCTTCGTCGTCGTCCACGACCGCTATGGTTCCCTTATCATGCTGGAATGCTTTAGTCATTTTGGGCTGCTTCCTCCGATTCAGTTTCATCCTTGGAAACCGGTAGCCTCACGGTGAACCTTGCACCTTTACCCGGTTCACCTCTCGCCTCCATCCGCCCATTATGGTCTCTTACGATGGTGAGTGAAATGGACAGACCTAGACCCGTTCCGCGACCTGACTCCTTAGTGCTGAAAAACGGTGTGAATAGCTTCTCAGCCTCCTCCTGGCTGAACCCCTTGCCCGTATCCTCAATCTCCACCGTAATCGGGCACTCGTTAGAAGAGTCAAAATAGGTCTTTATGCTTAAACGCCGTTCCGCCACATCCTCCATTGCCTGCCTCGCATTCGTCAAGAGGTTCAGGAAGACCTGCTCGAGCCTGATCCTATCCCCCATAGTCTCGGGAAGGGCGTCGGCAAGGTCAAAGGACACTTCGACCCCGGAAAGCCTCAACTGCGGTGCCAGGAACTCGACGCTCTCCTTTATGATGCTGTTCACGTTTACAGGCACGAACTCCCTTTCGGACCTTCTTGTGAGCTCGCGCATCTGGTTTATGATCTTCGAAGCGCGGTCTACCTGCTCGGATACGAGGCGCAGATTGCTTTTCACATCGTCGTTGGTTCCTGCGTTCTGATCGAGCATGTAGAACGCGTTCCTGGCGAAATTCCTGATTCCGGTCAAAGGCTGATTCAGTTCATGCGCGATCCCCGCCGCCATCTCGCCCAGCTCCGCAAGACGCGTCGAGTGAACGAGCTGTTCCTCCTGCTTCTGCGCAAGCTCCTCCGCTTTCTTTCTGTCGGTGATGTCATACACGGTCACGAGGACGGCAGGTTCCTCATCAAACTCAATTACCGAGCTGGCCACGTCAGCCCAGATCACTCCTGCGCCCTTTCTCACCAGGCGGCCCTCATAATGTAAGTCGGGCGGTCCACCGCTCTTGCGGCTCAGCACGAGATTCCGCACTTTCTCCTTATCGCCCTCGTGTATCAGCTCCCATATCGATTTTCCAATCATGCTCTCCGGGGGATACCCCAAGAGCTTGCCCAGGCGTGGATTCGCGAAAAGGATTTTATCGTCTCTGTACACGAGAATTCCACTAAGGGACTTTTCACTTAGCGACCGGTACTTCTCCTCGGAAACGCGCAGAGCATGCTGCCCGGCCATCACCTTCTCGCTCAGCGTGCCGATACAAAACGCCACCGTAATGAAGAAAAGCACCCTTGCAGTATCACTCCACAGCTCCCCGGTCTCCGGGGCAACAAGCCGTAGAGAAAAGACCACGCTGCCCAAGAGAACCGCGATGATAACACTCTTTCGACCCCACCACATGCCAGCAAGCAAGATGGGAATGTAGGCAAAGTGAGTGTAGACTATGTTTCTTTGAAGTACCACCTGGAAGTAGAGACCGACGCCAGCATATGCAAGCACCAACAGCACGATGGCGACTATCTGGATAATCCAGCGCGGCTCGGGCTTGTCCAGCTTGCTCACTCGGTCCACTCCGTTGCAGTGTCGCACATAGCGACAGTGCTGATGCTTTGGCCTGGTCAACTCACCTCTATCGACTACCATTATATGCATTATGCCGGAGTATTCAAGCAGATTCGCCTGCGCTGGCAGTCGTGTGCTCTTGCGTTATCCGCGTCAACAACATGGCAATCAGGACCAAGGTCTGCAAGCTGCGCAGAAAAAAGGTAACAGAGCGACAGAGACGGGCTACCCCGCAGCATAGCGGTTTCCGGGATTACACAGCGCCTCGCGTAGGGAAAAGTGTGCCACTAACTGGGCCACATTTCTTGCACAACATGTGCAACATGTGCCATATGTGCAGGTGTTGTTGGATCCAGCTAAATGTATGGAAACCGGTAAGTTCCTGATTTTCAAAGGGTTGCGGAAAAGCACCTCGTTGGGCTCATAACCCAAAGGTCGGCGGTTCGAATCCGTCCCCCGCTACCAAAGCCATATTGGGGGACTTGCCAACGTGCAAGTCCCCTATTCCTTGCATATTTATGACGGCGTCGAGGTGTACCACTGGCAATACTCGTGCCAGAATCCGGATCTTTTGCCGCCGCAGTACGCAACGCAATAGGCAGAAGAGAACCTACATTCCATACGATCGCAGTTTGTAGATGAGGTTGCGGCGGCTGATACTCAGAAGTCTGGCCGCTTGAGTTTTATTGCCGCCGGTCTTCTCGAGCGCTTCCAGGATAGCTCGTTTCTGGATCTCATCCATATTGCCTACGAGCACGGTGGCCCCGCGTGCAGGTTCCGATTCACCTGCGGCGGTCCGGAGAGAGGCGGGCAGATCTTCGGGCAGAATCAGTGAACCTCGCGAGATTATGGCCGCTCTGACGACGGCATTGCGCAGTTCGCGAACGTTACCGGGCCAGGGATAGTTGACGAGTACCCGCTGGGCGGCCGGCGAGAACCGCTTACCGGTTGCGCCCTCTCCGGCGAGAAAGTGGTCGCATAGCGGGAGTATATCCTCAGGCCGTTCTGAGAGGGGCGGTATACGCAGAGCAAACACGTTCAGCCTGTACATGAGATCTCCCCGAAACCGTCCTTCACGCGCATCATCTTCGAGCGGCCTGTTTGTGGCCGCCACGATACGAACGTCAACCGACAAGTCTTCCGTTCCGCCGACACGACGAACGGTGCGTTCCTCAAGAACACGAAGCAGTTTAGGCTGCAGTGCAAACGGCATCTCGCCGATTTCGTCTAGAAACAGCGTACCACCGGACGCTTCTTCAAACCGCCCTGTCTTGGTGTCGACAGCTCCTGTAAACGCACCCCGTTCGTGACCGAACAGTTCACTCTCGATAAGGTTCTCGGGAAGCGCCGCACAGTTGACGGCTACCATCGGCCCGTCCTTCCTTTTGCTGTTATCATGGATGTACCTGGCCAGAACCTCCTTACCTGACCCGCTGCCGCCCATTATGAGCACCGTCGTGTTGGTCGGAGCAACCCGGCATGCTTCCCGGAACACAGCCAACATTGCGGGACTCTCGGCAACAATACCCTGAGGCAAAGAGGGGATTGCATCTTCGATATCCGGCAGTTCCGTCCGCGCCACACCGAGCGCTTCATCAACAGCTACAACGAGTTCGTCGAGATCAATTGGCTTCTCGAGATAATCGTGTGCTCCGGCCTTGATAGCGCCTACGGCGTCGCGGACGTCGATGAAAGCGGTGAGCAATATGACGACGATCTCCGGCCGGGAGGTCTTAATATCTGCAAGCGCATCGAGCCCGCTCATCTCCGGCATTCGTACATCGAGCACCATGGCGTCCAACAAACGTGTACGGGCAAGTTCGACGGCGTCGCGGCCGTCGCTCCCTTCGACAACCTCGTACCCGGCCTTCTCCAACGCGCGACGCAATAGTCTTCGCAGATCAGCGTCATCGTCGACAACTGCCACCGAAAGAGGTTGGCGGGGATCAGTCATTAGGAATCAGTCTCCTCAATGCCAGTGATACGGACTGTAGTGCCTTCACCAGGAGAGGACTGGATCTCGATCCGCCAGTGGTGCGCCTGCACGATCTGTTCGACGATAGCCAGACCGAGACCTGTGCCTCCGTCACGCCGCGTGAAATAGGGCTTGGTTACTTGTGGCAGATCTTCGTGGCTCATCCCCTCGCCGGTATCCTGTACGGAAATGGCGAATGTACCCTTTCCGGCGGAAACCAGCTCGACAGTGATCGAATCGCCTTTCATACAGGCGGCCAAAGCGTTCGTCATCAAGTTTACAATTACCTGTCGGACCATGTCCGGGTCGGCCGCCGCGCGAACAGACTCGGTCTTGATATGGAGAGATACATCTTTCTGAGATGCTTCGTCCCGGAACAGATCAACCGTCTTGGCAACAACTTGACCCAGCTCGATTGGCAACATGTCCGGCGACTGAGGTCTGGCATACGTCAAGAATGAATTGATCCGACCGACCACTCGATCGGACTCGTCGATGATTCGCTGTGCCTCGGTCCGCGTCTCGGACGGAACTTCAGGGCGGTCGAGCCATGACTGCGCCACACCTCGAATCACGCTGAGAGGATTCTTGGTTTCATGAGCAAGCCCGGCACCGAGAAGCGACAGTTCCGCGAACCGTTTCTGACGCTCCCGAGCAAGGTCGAGTTGTGCCGTGAGCCGTCCATGTCGTTGTACGACAGTGAGAAGTGCCACCCCGAGGAGTATCGCCGTCAGCGAAATGGTGAGCGATCCGGCGAACCGCCGCCGTGCACCTGCCAGCGATGCGCGGTATTCCGAATCGTCGAGCAGCACCATAAGCCATGCCGGTTCCGGAAAAGGAGGTCCTGCCGTTTCGCTGCGCCAACCGCGGCCCATCCCGCGCCCCATACCACGCCCCATCCCTCTACCCATCATGGCCGTCTGATCCTGAGAGCCTCTGAACTGTGTTTCGCGATAGATCACAAGACCTTCAGAAGTCCATTGAGGAGTGGATGACGGCTTGACGTTGCCGGGCATGGTGCCGCCGTGCATGATGCGCGCACCTTCTTTGTCGATGATTGCGAGACCAAGGATACCGGATGCAGAAATCGTCTCTTCGAGAATAGCATCAATGTTGACGCGCAGCCACATTCCCATTCGGCGGTGAGAGCGCATACCGCCTTCCAGAGCAGACAGCACCACTCTACCGCGAACGATAAGCAACCGTTCGAGAGCATCCCGCTGCTGAACGTAATCGCTCGAGAGCCAGTACACTACAACTGCTGCTACGCAGAGAGCTATGCATAGGCTAAACAGTATGGCACGACGGAGCTTCATGATCTCTCTCCTGCCAAGACCGTCTCGTACCAGATGCGGTCACAGGCTCAGTCTATCATCAGTTCACACCGGTTTCAAGAAGTGGTCGCTTTATACGTCGTTTAGACCCGGTCCATTCACTCCGCTTCGGCAGAGTGACATCTCACCGTCGGCATGCTGCTGTGAGCGGGACGGTCATCTCTCTTCTTGAAGTCCTCTGCCCGTGCCGTATGACTTGGAATCTCTTCCGGAACATTCTTGAGAACGCCCAGACAGTGCCTGGAGCAAGCAAAGTCTTGGAGCCGGGCGGGTGAAGCGGACCCGCCCGGCTCAGTTTTTCCGTAAATGCCCGTCAGGTTCACTGTTCTTCAGTGGGCTGTCGGTCACCTATGGGCTTGTCGTATTCTCTCTCAACGGATTTTGGTCCGGTTCCATCACGCAGACCTCTGCCCAGCCCGAGCCTCTGACCAGGGCTTGGTCCGGCTCCATCACGCGGGCCTCTGCCCAGTCCGAGCCTTTGACTATAGCCCGGGCCTCTTCCATCGCGCGGATCTCTGCGCAGCCCGAGCCTCTGACCAGGACTTGGGCCGGTTCCGTCACGCACACCCCTGGCCAATCCGAGCCCCCGGCCATAACCTCGGCCTCTTCCGTCACGCGGACCTCCGCCCAAGCCGAGCCTCTGACCAGCGCCCGGGCCGGTCCCGTCACGCAGACCTCTGCGCAGCCCGAGCCCCCGACCATAACCTCGGCCTCTTCCGTCGCGCGGACCTCCGCCCAAGCCGAGCCTCTGACCAGGACTTGGGCCGGTTCCGTCACGTGGGCCTCCGCGCAGCCCGAGCCTCCGGCCAGGGCTTGGGCCGGTTCCGTCACGCACACCCCTGGCCAATCCGAGCTTCTGACCGCAAGGTCTCTCGGCAAAGTCGCCAGCACGAGCTCGCGCGTTGCGGTAGCCCGCACGTTGGCCCGCCTGTGCTCGGAACCCGCGACCGCCTCTACCCCGACCCTGAGCAAACGACAGTTCAGGAAGGGCGAAAGTCATCGCAACCAGCATCGCCAAAACCGTCATTGTCACCAGTATCTTTCTCATTGTCCCAACCTCCTTTCTGTTGCGCTCTCACCGGCGAGAGCATCTCCGCTTCCCAATGTCGCGCTGCCTTCCGGCGACCCTCGCCTATATGAAGTGCAACCTTCGTGCCAACAGCCAGACCCCGGTATTTCAAGGGCTTTCAGGAAGGATAAATCCGATACCTCTGCAAGGAAGTCACGATAGTAAGAAGAAGTATGCACAGTTTGCATACCCTGGAATACAGGAGCTATATCCCGGTTTGCCCGGCTCGGAGTCGCTTGTGGCGGCCAAATGAAGGATCCGAGGTTCTCCAACCGATGCGCAAACGGGCTCCGCAACTTTCGCTGACGGCGTCAATGGGTGGCGCAGAAAGACTCATAGTCCTCAAGCATTTCCTTGAGTATGCGTGGCGTATCGAGATCGTACGGGCACCGTTCCCGGCACTGGCCGCAGTCGGTGCAGTCGCGGATCCTCGCCATCTTTTCGCGCCACTCGTCGCTCGTGAACGGTTCGTGAGGGGCACGACGCAACAGAGACTTCATCCTTGCCGCCATAGGTATAGGTATCTCGGCAGGACATGGCAGACAGTATCCGCACCCTCTACAGAAGTCTCCGCTCAGCACCTCGCGTTCAGCATCTATCGCCTGACACATATCGTCGTCAAGAACAGGCGGGGCCGCTTCCAGGCCGATGAACTCCTCAAGCTCCTCCTGCCTCTGTATGCCCCAGACCGGTACGACGCTGTCGTACTGGCGGAAAAAGGCGAACGCCGCCCTCACGTTGATGAACAGGCCGCCGCAGAGCCCCTTCATGGCGATGAGCCCGACGTCACGTTCGCGACACATGTCGACCAGGGCGAGCTCCTCCGGGGACGACAGGGGACTCAGCGGGTACTGGAGCGTGTCGAAGAGACCCGACTCGACGGCCTCTCTTGCCACAGTCAGCCGGTGACTCGTGATCCCGACAAAGCGTGCCGCTCCACTCTCTTTTGCCTCAAGCGCCTCGCGGTACGCCGAATCGCTGTCATTCGGGTCGGGGATGGATGCAGCGTTATGCAGTTGGATGATGTCGATGCAGTCGGTGCGCAGGTTCTTGAGACTCGTTTCGAGGTCCTTGCAGAACGACTCGCGATCTGTTGCAAGGGTCTTGGTGGCGATGATTATGTCGTCACGGACGTCCGAGAGCGCGTAACCGATCTTCTCTTCGCTATCGCTATATCCACGTGCTGTGTCGAAGAAGTTTATCCCGGCGGCGTATGCCGCCCGCAATATGTCTCGGGCATCATCTACAGGGATCCTCTGAATCGGAAGCCCTCCAAACGATGTCTTAGTAACCATAAGGTTAGTTCGACCCAATCGTACCTTCTCCATCATGACGCTCCTCACACTTCAGCCGTTCTTGTATCCCACACGGGAGTGCCTATCGTCCGAACTAGTCGGGAGCCATTGCATCACTGGGGATAAGAATACGCTCCCCGCGTTGCGGATCTCATTTCAAGATCCAGATAAATGCAGCTATTAATAATCCCACACCCAGACAGCTTACAAGAAAGCCCACCGCACTGACAACGGACGGTTTCATAATCTCGAAATCCGGATGCTTTATCAGAACTGATCGCGGAGCCGGTTTTACACCTTCAGGAAGAGTGAGCGGTTCGACTTCGGGTTCACCCGGCATTACCGGAGTACGAAGACATTCATAAACGCGATCCAGTTTTTCTTTGGCCGGCGGTTTTGTGAACAGACTCACACCTACCATGACAACCAGCCCCACAGTCAAATAGAAAATCATCTGCCACGGCATAGAAAGCTCACCGTTATGTAACATGAAATCGGGTAGAAAATGGGCAAATCGCGCATTAAAGTCCCAGCTCCAGCGAACGAAAGCGATCTTGCTGGTGAAAAACAAGGCTGCAAAACCGCTAAGAGTTGAACCCCAGGCTCCCGCTGCCGTTGCTTTTCTCCAGAAGAAACTTGCCCATATTGCGATTCCCATCATCGCGTGCACTTTCCAGAAGATCTCTAAGCCTTGCACTACACCCGATAGTCGGAACGCTATGATAATGCCACAGGCAACAACCACAACAGATGCAATTCTGCCTATGAGAATGTAATGCTTTTCATCCCGACCCGGCCTAATCAGCGGTTTATAAATGTTCTCCGTGAACAGTGCGGCCGATGAGACCATAAAGCAATCACATGAACTCATTACCGCTGCCAGCATTGAAGCGACAAAAAGGCCGACAAGACCGGGCGCTATCTTTGGCAAGAAATCGCTCCCCAGCATACCCCAAACATGGTCTGAGTCAACGGATCGGCCTGCGTATAAAGCTATACCACACAAACCTGTCAGAACCCATGCGATTGTGCATATGCGTTTGAGAAACATCCCGCATACAAGCCCTACCCTAGAATCCTGCTCACTCCTGCCGGCGCCGCACATGGCCATGGTATAAGGAGCTGTAACCCAGCCGATAAGTCCATTCACGGCAATAACAATTATGTAAAGCTTAGTGATCTCATCGGGCGCAACGATAGAGAAGACCTTCGGATCGCCGACAGCCGTCCGTAATCCTGCCAGGCCTCCCACTGCATTTAAGACAAACGGCAGAATCAGAAAAGAGAGTATAACGGTTAGAATACCCTGAATGAAATCAGTGATTATCGCTGCTTTCAATCCACCGAGCACACCGTAAAATACAAACAGGCCTGTCAGTGCAAATATTGCAAGAGCGGGGCTGATTGCGCCACCAGTTACACCTGTAATGAGTGCACTTGATGCCTTGAGAGTTACACCGATATTGACCGACAATTGTACCATGCCGACCATGGCGAAAAGGACCGCCACACTCTGACCATAGCGGACGAATAGGTAATCCGCTGTTGTGACCGCTCTCATGCGTCTGAACAGCGGAGCCAGTAACCAGTAGAAAGGCGTGGCAAACAACCATAACCACTGATACCAGATTCCTGAAGCCCCGACAGCATGAGTCTTTGAAACTACGGTAACCGCCTGATCGGTATTTGTCCCCGTTCCGAAGTTAAAGAACGTCATCATGATTTTTCCGAAGTTACGCTCACTGATAAAGAAGCTTGACGCTGTTCTTATCTTTCTGGCAGCCCAGATTCCTATCAGCGCTAAAATGCTTAGATATACAATGATGACAAGCCAATCAGCTAACATTCGAAATTACCTTTTTGCGGGTTCATATACTCCATTCTAATCCAACAGAAGTTTCATCTGATCTTCAAAGCCGGTCAACTCCCACCGTGTCAACGAAATCGGTATGATGCCTCCGCCCATGAAATCATCAAAGAATTGCCGAATGGTAAAATTATCTCCCAACTGCTTCGACCGTTCGGCCATTAGCTGCTGCATCATATTCTTTCCAAGAATGTAGTTGGAGCTGTGACCCGGTGCGCGCAGTGTCTCTTCAATGTCCCACCACACCGCGTCACCGTCCGCATCTGCCCAGGGATAGGGAATCCCTTCAGAAAAATTCTTGATCCCATCCGCTAACGTGTACTCGTTGCTGTGCATTCTCAGGTCCGACAACGCACGAGCCGTACGAAAAGCCAGCCAGATGTAAGTGATCTCTCTTGACCTCGGCCGCTCATCGAATAGACCTGCCTGCATTAACCACTCTTCAATACCGAACGCCAACGCTTCGGACCTGGCTTCATGCATATCGAAGAGACGAATATCACCGCGAATAGGCCGTGTGTCCCCTTCCTGATACCAGATCTTTCTTCCGCCGACATAGTAATGACCAAAAATCACGTGAAGCACGTTGGTCATTGGCTCACGATCATTGGTCTGTTCGAAATAACCGCGGTAATTGGGCCTGAGGTAGGCGCTCATACCCCACATTCGTGGATACTGTTCAGGTGGTAGAGGCGGCAGATCTTCCGGGACGGTGATGATCTCTTCTTCGCGGAGAAACCCCATGATCTTTGCGGCAGTCTCTCTCTGCCGCCGAACATTTTCCTCTTCGCTGAACGTCAAGACGAAGTCGGGAAGATCCCGGTTCTTGTGTTCTTCCAGCTTCAAAAAGCTGATTGCGCGATTGTATTCGGCCTCGATCATCGTATGAAACTCGTCCCAGGTGTAAGGAATAAGATGGGCGTTTTTCATCCACCAGTCATAGTTCTCCTTGCCGACTCCCGCAGGCGCGGTCATCTTGTCCCTGTTTGCAATCAGCCAGTCGCGGAAGTCTTCAGTAGCGGCCAATGCCTGCTCGACATACGGGACCAGCTCGGGATGGTGCTCGGCAAACTGAACCGCAAAGCCCTCCAGCAACTGGATGTCTTTTTCCTTCACGCGGATAGCAATCGTTGCGAGATCTCCGGCTGCTTCGGTAAGATTTGTCTTTGCCTGAGCGAACAGCTCAGGGACCGCCTGCAATTTCACCCGAAAATCGGCAACCGCATCGTCCGATAGAGGGACTTCCGGTTTATACAGCCCCCAGTTCGATAGACTCCTCGAGTGGTGAACGAGGAGCCGGGGATATATGCCGTCGGTGAGATTGTAAAAACCGGGATCACGAGCCCACTGCCGAAGAACCCGGTGGTCGAACTCCACGCCGTTCATCTCCGCGCGAACCACATGGTAATCGACCTGCTGTTCCACGCTCCACTCACCAATATCGATCGCTGCAAGCCGCTCCTGCAGCAGTCTCAATCCGCTATATTGCTTCTCCATTGCGGCGGCTGTGAAATCGGGTACTCCGTCAACTACCGCAGGTTTTATGGACTCGCGAAACTCCTCAAATAAACTGACAAGGTCGGCATAATCACCACTCGATTTTCCCATTCTACCTTCCACAAAAAGAGCCAACACTCCTTCTCGCTAAAGACTAATATTCCCCCTTTGGAATCACCGGCAAAATCATATGGGACGGGTACTCTCGGGAATGATGGATCGTATTTTCAGCGACGACCCATTCAGTCTCATCGTAATTATTGCCTCCGGTGTTCAGATTTCGCTCAAACAGTGGGAAATCGCTGCTGGACACTTGCACACGGATCCTGTGCCCCTTTTCCCAGTAATTGCTGGTAGCATCCAGATCTATCTGAATCTTGTACACTCCTCCCTCTTCCATCCAGACTTTCTTGGTGAATCCTTCCCGATATCTTGCACGTAAAATCCCCTGTTGTATATTGTAGGCCGTACCATCGGGATACACATCCACAAGTTTCGCCGTGAAATCCGTATCTTTCGCTGATGAAGACACATACAGAATGGCTGTTATCGGGCCTGTCAGCTCAATACCTTCCTCTAATTTCGGTGTCGTGTAAACTAGAACATCATGGCGAATTTCGACTTTAGCCTGATCAACGGCCCCGGCCTTGGTGCCATATGAGGTGCCACGCTGACCTCCTACCGAATGGACCGGATTTCCCGGATCATATGTGAATACATCGGGCGGCTCATCCTCCGGCATCTCTGTCGACAGCCGTCCGTCTCCATAACGACTATTAGCATGCCCCCGGCTGTGCAAGTAATACTTGGTATATTGAGTTTCCGGCAAAGGCCAAACGTCTGCTGAACGCCACTCATTACGCCCCATCGTATAGTACTGCACCTTCGGCATATCCGTAATTCCGTTTTCTTCTCCCTTGAGCCAGTAATCAAACCACTTGAGATAAATCCCATTCCAGTCTTTTCTTGCATCTCCGACATCACGATCACCGACCATTGTGTGTTCTGTGGTTCGCCTGAAGCCGCAATGCGTTGTAGGTGCAACGATCACAAACTGATTATTAGCGGAAGTCTCTGAAACAGCATTCTCCCTAAAATAATTGAATTCAAAAATGCTCTCTGCAACACTCGGGTCATACCAGCAGCTCATATGTAACGCTGCGACATTAATCTTTTCCGTACCATCATAGTATCCCATCACATCGTGCCACCATGGATCGCCAAAATCCGCTGTGATCAATTTGCGAAAATCATTTGGAGGCGCTCCCACCCTATCCATGATGTCAACAATTGGCAGAGTCCAGTTGATTTTCTCCCAGTCGACTTCAGGAGCTTTACTCACATTCGGATCATAGAATTTGCGTATCTTGCGGACCTCGGAATCTGATAGACCGGGCGGCGGTTTGAGAGAATATTTGCTGCCGGAGCTAAAATACCATGGCAGGCTCGCAGCAAGATCGAAAACGCCGCCCTTAAAACCTGACCAATACCGATATCGTCCATTTGCTGCGCCAATCATTGGACCACATTGCGGTATCATGCACGTAAGATTCGGATGCCTTAACGGAGCCTGTGCGGCTTGAACTTCACCCGGATACGAACAGCCAAAAGTGCCGACTTTGCGGTTGCTCCAGGGCTGTTTAGAAATCCAATCCACCGCGTCATAGCCATCCTCGGCCTCATGTCCTGCCGGGGGAGAATAAATGCCTTCGGACTCATGCTTTCCCCGGCAATCCTGTACTGCAACGACAAAACCGTGAGAAGCGAACATATAAGCCGTTCCTCCTGCGCGGTGTTCTCCGTTCGTCTCGCGCTCTCTGAAGCTGTTCTTGTTATAGGGAGTGCGGATGAGAACGGTCGGTAGCTTCTCATCTGGAATTTCGGGAAAATAGAGGTCTGTCGACAGTCGTACCCCATCTCTCATGGGAACCATCCGGCTTTCTTCCAATCGCACTTCATTTTCGGGCTCCGGCATACTGATGGCCCCTGATGAGTCCTGTGCGATTCCAACGCTATATGCGAATAGAGAAACCACAATACACAGAACGCCGACGATTGTCTTTGACAGTCTCATGTCTTTTCCCTCCCGTCTTCTGAAGTTACCCAGTTTTACAGTCACCTGATTATGATTATTTCCTCGTTTATGGGAGACAGGTACTCGACGCCATTGTGGGTGACAATTGCGTTGTCTTCGAAATTGATGCTCACCCGTCTTCCCCGTTCCGGAATCCACGTGTTGATATTGAACTCGAATGCGAAGATATGCGTCGGGTGAACCTTGACATGGGCGCGATCCGACCGCCACGGGGCAATCGACGCGCCTAGCGCGGCATCACCGACACTCGTGTTCCCCGTGGGATGGCAGTCCACGGAGAAGCCTGACCGCGGGTCATCCCCGAGAGCATCCATCAAGTCTCTGTACTTCGAAGTTCTATCGTCGGAAGGGGTAGAGACAAACCCCTCCCTTGTAAGGGCTCGGACAATTGCATCGTGCGTTTCACCTGCAGTACGACCTGCCTTGATAGTCCTGCGGAGAATCCTGCGAGCCTCCATTCCCCGCTCCCATGCATGTTTCAGCCCTTTCGGGACATCGGTTTCACCTTCCTTCAGGATATAGCCATACCGCTTGAAATCGGTACCGAAGTTCAGGTAGCCGATACCCATGTCCCATCCCACGAAATCGCCGCGCTGAAAGACGCCGTCTCTCGCTCCTCCCGGCATGTACGGAAGAAACAGAGTTGCCGCCTGATAGGCTGGATGGATCCCCTGCGCGAGCAACTGGTCTGCCGCCCACCAACCGACTTCTTCAGGGGTAGTAATTCCAGGCTTTATCCTCCGCAGGCCTGTCTCCATAACCTGTCGCTGAATCTCAAGTGCGTTTGCGAATGCGATGATCTCCCTCTGTACCCTTCTCACGCGGAAATCGGTTATGACATTCTCTGCAGAAATCAGCCTCTTGGTATACTTTTCGCCCAACGCCTCGGTCAATTTCAGATATGCCGTATGAGAAATTCCGTTGGCTATGGGAAGCGACTTGGACATGTTGACGGCGATAACCTTGGGATCGCGTTCCGCTACAAGCTCAAGAAGTTCGTCTCCCGAACCCTCAATGTCATATAGATCTTCTTGATCCTCGCCACCCAGGATTATCCTCTCGATCCTGTATCCGCCCCGATCCGTAAAAATATAGTAACAGACCGGATCCCATTCCCTGTATTCCGTCCATCCCCCCAAGTCCAGGGCAAGCGGATCCATTCTACCGCTCTCCACGACATGAATCCACATATCAACATTGTTGTCCCGCATCGCACCGGGCAGAATAAGCTCGAGTTTTTCATGCCGGATGAGTCTCATGATCTCATAGTTTTGTCTTGATTTCTGCGCGTATGCATCGAACCCGGACGCTAGAACAAACACAACCACCAGAATTGATAGTAATCTTTTGTTGTTCATGATCTACTCCTTCTATTTAATTAAACGAATTCCCTGGTCTGGTTTATAGGGAAACACAACGCCATCTTCAGTGACAACCGCACCGTCATGGAAAGCTATGTACAAGTGTTTTCCTTTGCCCCATTTGGGTACAGGCATATGCACCATATACTCAAAAGTAAACGTATGTAACAGTGGAATCTTCATATCCCGAACCCAATCCGGACCCAAAGGAGAAATCCTGGGGCCAACCAATCCGCTTCTCGCGATGGCATGACAGTCAAGATGAATCTGGGTTTTTTCAGGGTCTGCACTTTTGTCATAGTTATCAATCGGATTATAATAGTAACCCGCTTCTTCTATCTTGCGAACAAGCAAATTCAGCGTGTCTCCAGCAGTGCGGCCTGCCTTGATGTTGTCCTTTAGAATTTCCCGGACTGTCATCGCATGTTTCCAGACTTCCTTTATTTCCGGGGGTGCTTCTGTTTCTCCTTCCCGAAGAATATATGCGTTTCCGCCAAGGTCCGAATGGAAGATCTGGTTGCCGGCGCCGTGGAGTATGGTAAACAGGTCGCCTCCCTTGAGAACATAAGGCTTTGAATCCCCGGCATGGATTTCTCTTCCTTCCGGAACCCTGAGAAAGACATTCCCCTCGAGATCGCTCAATTTGGTTACACCCGGCACGACCTTGCCAAATTCTCTGTCTAAATTGGCTGCGGCTATAACGCCAAACTGTGCAGAAAGCTCAATTTCCTCCATCACCCTTCCCGCCAGATAATCCATGATCAGATGCTCTGCCGAACAGACCCTCTGTGCATACTTTTCGCCAAGAGCTTCAATGAGCAGATTGTAATCCTTGTATGAAATGCCATCGGTAAGCGAGGCATTTTCTGAACTTGAAGCAGTGGCCAGATCGTCCATGTAATTCACGCCAATACGTTTGGGATCACGCTCGACAACAAATTCCTTGAGCCCCACAAACCTGATATCCAATTCCGACGTAGTGTCTGGTTGTTCGACGGGAATCCCATCCTTAAACGCATTTCCCCCGGATTCACGTTCCATGCCCTCTTCAACGACTATATCGTAGACTTTGGGATCCCGGACCCCACCGCCAAAAGCAGCACGTTCGATCCTGCCTTCGCCACGGTCGGTGAAGATGAAAACACCAGACCTGGCACCCAATCCAAAGCGAAGAGGGTCGGGTGTCCATGAGCGCATTATGTGAATCCACATGTCGATGTTATTGTCCCGCATGACGCGGGGCAATATCTTGTCGAATTTCTCGCTGCGAATCCGATTCTCCAATTCCACCGAATCATCAGGCATTATGGTGCCCGGGTCAATCGTTTCCTGCTGCTGCGCATGGCCCGCCTGAACAAGCATAATCATGCAGACTAGTGCCAATAAAGTCTTCATTCTACTCATGACCTGACCCCCTTCATCTGATTAGCTGAATCTCATTGAATGGTGGATTGGGATATTCCATTCCACGTTCCGTTATAACTGCATCGTCGTGGATACACGTATATAAATGTTGTCCCGGACCCCATTCAGGGACAGGCATATGGACCATATATTCAACAGCCCAAGTATGAAGGAGCGGGATCTTGATATCCCAATGCCATCTCGGACCCATGGGGCTAATCCTGGGGGCAAGCACCCCTTTCCCCATAGCATGCATGTCGAGATGAACCTGTGTTTTTTCAGGATCACCGGCGTTTATGTCATATTGATCTCTGTCGATATAAATGAACCCCGCCTCTTCCAGCTTACGAGCAAGAAGATCACACATCTCGCCGGCAGTCGGACCGACACGAAGGTTCTCCCTCAGAATCTCTCGCACTCTTAGCGTCTCTTCCCAGAGTTTTTCGACTTCAGGAGACGGACCGGTTTCTCCTTTCCGAAGCACATAGTTGATTCCCATACCCACCAGATCGCCGCCCTGGATCACATAGTCTCTATCGTCGGTTTCACTACCGTCGGCATGTCTCACATAACCGCCCCGCAGATCTCCCAGAGTGGTTACACCTAATTCGATATCAGGGAACCCTCTCTCGGTTCTATCAAGATCGGAAATGCCGAAGAGCACTATCTCGCTAATCACCCTTCTCGACAGGTAATCCAATATCATATGTTCCGCCGAGACCATTCTCTTCGCGTATTTGTCTCCCAGAGCTTTCGTCAAATGGAGATGGTCCGCATACGAAATGCCGTCGGTAAGCGCCAGCGTATATGTCTCTGAACCCTCGGCGAGTGACAGCTCTTCCGCGTAATTCACACCGATTCGTTTGGGATCACGCTCGGCAACAAATTCTCCGAGACCCATAAATCGGTAACCCATCTCTGATTCGGGGACTTTATCCGGATTCTTCTTCACATAATCCATAATCTCGTAGTTTTCTTGATTGATGAACGGCGATTGTCCATTAACTATGTCGTAGGCCCCGGCATCTGTAACTTCACCTTCATAGACAACCCGTTCGATCCGGTCGCCGCCGCGATCGGTAAATACGAGAACAGCGGCGTTGCTGCCAAATTCATATCTAAGCGGATCAGTGCTGTCGATGTTACTGTAATTGAGATTGAGATGTTCCAGTCTGCGATGTTCGTTACCGCTCCAAGTCCATGGCCGAATGACATGAATCCACATGTCGATCTCATGTTCCCGCATGACTCGGGGTAAGATAAGATCAAACTTCTCCCGGCGAATATGATCCAGCATGTCCACCGTGGCATATGGATTACTGGAACTAAACATCCCGTAATATGCCGGACTGATGCCCGGCATAGCTTCTGGATTGCGAGTTTGTGCATCTGATTCCTGGACAAGGAACAACATGCAAAAGAATGCAAAAACGATCCGCACCTTATTCATAGCACTATCTCCTTATTTTAGGTTCCGCATCAGCGAATAATATGGATCCCCTGGATCGGTGGAGCGGGAAACTCGACCCCACGTTCGGTGACCATCACACCATCATGGATGCATATGTACAGATGTTTCCCCCTACCCCATTCAGGCACGGGCATATGAATCATGTATTCAAAGGTAAAGGTATGATAGAGCGGAATCTTGAGATCCCGACCCCAGCCCGAAGGAGAAATCCTGGGAGCTTCCTCCTGTGAGACTATTCTTCCCAGAGCATGAAAGTCGATATGCACCTGGGTTTTTTCGGGATCGGCGTCTGTGTCATATTGGTCCCTGTCGATGTAAACATACCCGGCCTTCTCGAGCTCATCGATGAGAATCTCAAGCGTTTCCGCTCCAGTCGGGCCCGCTTTGATGTTCTTACGGAAAATCTCACGGGTGACCAGCGCATGTTCCCAGATCCTCTTGACTTCCGGAGGCAGGTCAGTCTCACCTTCCCGAAGCACATACGCGATTCCGCCATTGTGCTCGCTGAAATCCATCATGCTCGCACCATCGAGCAGGCCGATTAGATCGCCTCGCTGGACTACATAACCGGTGTTGTTCTCCTCGTTGCCGTCCGGATCCCTAAGGAAAACGTTCCCTGAAATCTCATTCAAAGCAGTTACGCCCGGCACAATTTTCTCAAATTCTCTCTCTATGATCTCTGTGCTGATCATGAGTAACCGGCCATAAAGTGCTATCTCGGCCATACCTCTTCCCGCCAGAAAATCTGCTGTCAGTTTATCGCCCGGGACGACTCTCTTGCTGTACTTGTTACCCAACGCCTCGAGCAATTTGGTGCGATCTTCTTCCGAAATGGTGTTGTAGCCGGATTGTCGTTCTGTGTAGTTCAGGGCGATACGTTTGGGATCGCGTTCGGCGACGAACTGTGGGATGCCGCTTTCGGCGCCGTGAAAGTCATAGAGTTCTCTGTCGATCCGGCCGCCGAATACGGCCCGCTCTATGCTGCCGCTGCCGCGATCGGTAAAGACATATATCCCGGGATTGTCACCGAGCTCGAAATTGAGTAGGTCTTTGCCTCTCATAACATAGATCCACATGTCGATCTCGTTATCCCGCATGACTTGAGGTAAGATCATTTCAAACTTCTCAATGCGAATCAGATTCATCAGCTCCCGTGACGCCTCCGGTTCCTGGAGTTGGCCCTGGGCTCCCCAGGCAAGAAAAGGCACGCATAAGAGCGCGAGAAGGATCAGTAGTCTATTCATGATTTGCCTCCATTATTCATGTTCGAAAACCATGGCTGACACAACACTCGACTCTCGCAAGCTTGATCTCACTGTATTATATGTATCGTGTCGGACTGGTTTGGATATGGAACCTCCCCTCCACGTCCCGTGACCACCATACCGTCGTGCTTGAAGCCCGACAACTGTTGTCCCGTAAAATTGTTTGCCCTGTCCCATTCAGGGACACGCATGTAAGTCATGTACTCGACGGCGAAGGTATGAAAGAGCTGGATCTTCACGTTCCAATGCCACTTCGGACCCATAGACGAAAACCTGGGGGCAAGAATGCCTTTCCCCTCAGCATGCATGTCGAGATGAACCTGGGTCTTTTCAGGGTGATCTACGTACTTGTTGTATTCCTGGTAGTCTGTATAGACAAAGCCAGCCTCTTCCAGTTTACGAGCAAGAAGTTTTAGAGTCTCACCCGCCGTAGGACCCACCTTGATGTTTCTGCGCAGAATCTCGCGGATTTTCTTATCATCGTCCCAGAATTTCTTTATGTACCAGGGTAAGTCAGTCTCTCCTTTCCGAAGCACATAGGCGCTGCCCTGCCAGCCACTAATGAAGTCGCCTCTCTGGATCACGTAGTTATCACCACTTCTTTCATTTCCGTCCTTGTTCACGACAGACCCACCCCTGATGTCGCCCAGTGTGGTGACGCCCGGCACGATATTGCCAAAACTTCTCGATCTTCCCCCTTGAGCGCGAAGCGAGCCATAAAGTACGACCTCGGCGGCTACCCGTCTCGACAAGTAGTCCAAAATCACATGTTCAGCCGAAACCATCCTCTTCGCATATTTGTCCCCCAAGGCCTTGGAGATCTGAACGTAGTCTGTATATGAAATCCCATCGGTAAGTGCCATCGTAAAGGTCTCGGAACCCTCCGGAAATGACAGCGTTTCCATGTAATTGACGGCGATACGTTTAGGGTCGCGTTCGGCTACAAAATCTCCGAGACCCAGAAATCTCAGATGCAGTTCCGATTCAAGAACCTTATCCGGATTTTCCTTCACATAATCCATGATCTCGTAGTTCTCTTGATTAATAAACTCCGATCTTCCGCGGACGATATCGTATGCTCCCGGATCCTGGACTCTTCCTTGGAAAACAACTCGTTCAATTCTGTCATCGCCGCGGTCGGTGAAGATGAAAACGCCGGACTTGCTGCCAAACTCATATCTGAGAGGGTCGGTCCCCCCCCAGGACCATGGTCGAATCACATGGATCCACATGTCGATATTATGTTCCCGCATGACGCGGGGCAAGATGAGGTAGAACCGCTCTAGACGAATATGCTTCAGCATCTTCACTTCGTCATATGGAGCATCTCCTTCAAAGATCCCATAATTGGCATCCTCAATGTTCAACATTACATCCGAATCCCGCCTCTGTGCACTTGACCCCCGAACGAGGAAAAGTGTGCAAAAGAATGCGAGGACAATCAGTACTTTTTTCATGGTTTCAACTCCTTATCGAATTGCGCGTATCTTGTCGAGCGGGGAATAGGGGAACTCGACTCCGCGTTCCGTGACGACCACACCGTCATGGAGACATACGTACAGATGTTTTCCCCGACCCCATTCAGGTACCGGCATATGGATCATGTATTCAAAAGTAAAGGTGTGATACAGAGGAATCTTGAGGTCATGCGTCCATTCCGGGCCCAAGGGAGAAATCCTGGGAGCATCTTCGTAGGAGACAGATCTTCCCATCGTATGGAAGTCGATATGAACCTGGGTCTTTTCGGGATCTGCATTTCTGTCATATTCATCGTCGTCTATGTAAACGTATCCAGCCTCCTCCAACTTGCGGATAAGCAGCTCAAGTGTTTCCCTCCCAGTCGGCCCGGCCTTGATGTTCTTGCGGAAAATCTCGCGGGTTATCAGAGCGTGTTCCCAGATCTTTTTGACCTCCAGAGGCAGGTCTGTCTCTCCATCACGAAGCACATATGCGATCCCGCCTATGTGCATATTGAAGTTCATTAGCTCAGCGCTGTGTAGCAGACCGATCAGGTCGCCTCTCTGGATCACGTAGTCGGTGTTATTCTCTTCATTCCCGTCCGGATCCCTTACAAAAACGTTGCCCGAAAGGTCCTTCAGAGCCGTTTCACCCGGCACAATCTTGTCAAGTTCGCCCTCAATGATCTTTTCACATTCAAGGCCTAACTTGGTGAACAGCACAACTTCACTCATCACCTTTCCCGACAGGAAATCGACCGCTACAAAATCGCCCGGGACAACCCTTTTCGCATACTTGTCGCCCAACGCCTTGAGCACTTTGTCGCGATCTTTCTGGGTAATGGTGTTGAAGCCGGAACCTTGTTCTGAGTAATTCAGCGCAATACGTTTGGGATCGCGTTCGGTGACAAATTCCGGCAAGTCTCGTTCCGAACCGAATATGTCGTAGACATTCTTGTCTCCTTTGCCGCCCAGAACAGCTCGTTCAATCCTGCGCCCGCCGCGGTCTGTAAGAACACAAATACCATCGTCAACTCCCAGATCTATGCGAAGCGGATCGTCTTCCCGAACCACATAGATCCACATGTCGACATTGTTATCCCGCATGGCTTGCGGCAGGATAATTTCAAATTTGTCCATGCGAATCAGGTTTATCACGTTCTCCGCAGCATCTGATTCTTGGCTCTGTGCATATACTCCCTGGACAAGGAAAAGCATACACAAGACTGTTAAAAGACATCGGACTTTGTTCATGCTCTCAGCTCCTTATCGAATTACAAATATCTTGTCAACCGGCGGATAGCGAAACTCAACTCCGCGCTCTGTGACGACCCCGGAATCGTGGAACGGGAGATAGAGGTGTTTGCCTTTACCCCATTTCGGGACGGGCATATGAATCATGTATTCCAATGCAAAGGTATGATTGAGGGGAATTGTTAGATCCCGAACCCAATCTGGGCCTAACGGAGAAATTCGAGGGCCAACCAATTCATCCGCAACGCCCATCGTATGCAGGTCAAGATGCACCTGGGTTTTGTCCGGATCCAGGTTCCTGTCATACCGGTCCCGATCTGTGTAAACATACCCGGCCTCTTCCAATTTTCCGATGAGGAAATCGAGAGTTTCTTTAGCCGTGCGGCCGGGGAAGATATTCCTGCGCAAAATCCCGCGGACTGCCATGCCATGCTCCCAGAGGCCCTGGTGCTCCGGGGGCAATTCGGTCTCTCCTTCGCGAAGGATATAGGCGCTCGCGTGGGGGGTTCCCACGAGGTCGCCCCGCTGGATGATGTAATCATCTTGGAAGCTTTCGCGTCCGTCCCGATCACGAATAAATACGTTCCCCCGGATCTCACTTAAAGCGGTTACACCAGGCTTAATTCCTTCAAATCTTCGCCCCATGCGCTCTGCCATCGCCGCACCGGATTGGCCAAAACCCACCAATTCACTGACGACCTTTCCCGACAGGTAATCAGTTACCAGAATATCAGCGGTGACAATCCTCTTGGCATACCTGTCACCAATCGCATCGGCCAGGAGGGTGTAGTCCTCGAACGAAACACCATCGGCAAATTGCAATCTTTCGGAGAAATTCACCCCGATGCGCTCGGGATCACGCTTTGCCACGAATTCTCTCAGGTTCGCAAATCGAAGGTCGGAGTTCTCGATTACGTTGACAACATCGTAGGCGCCCGCGTCTTGAATATCATCGTTATAAGAAAACAGAGCACGTTCGATCCGGTCGCCGCCGCGGTCCGTGAAGACGCCATATCCAGCGGCAGTCCCGAGGTTTAAGAGATCCCAATCTCGAATCACGTGAATCCACATATCAATCTTGTTGTCCCGCATGACTTGGGGAAGTACGAAATCGAACTTGTCTCTGCGAATCAGATTTGTCCAAGCTTCGGGTTGTCGAAAACGGGAATCCTCTCTGCGGACGCTGCTTGGACGAAAATCTGCCAACAGATCATCTGCCGAGGTCAGCCTCTTCGCATACTTCTCACCAATTTCCTCGGTCAGTCTCCTGTAATCAGCATACGAAATGCCGCCCAAATCGATCGCGATTTGACGTGGATCCCGCTCGGCAACAAATTCTCCGATGCCCGCAAAGCGCGACCCCGCACTCCACATGCCGTCGGTCTCATTGCCGATGATGTCGTAGAGCTCTCGGGCCCGGATGTCCCCGTAAGCCTCGAATACGGCACGTTCGATTCTGTCGCCGCCCCGGTCCGTAAAGATGCAATAGCCTGAGTCGGTCCCCAGTTGTAAGTAATCAGTCTCCCCACCCTCGCCAAACGGGTTCCAAGGTTGCAGCACATGAATCCACATATCGACATTATTTCCCCGCATCGTCTGGGGCAGGAGGTTGTCGAATCGTTCTTTTGTCGCGGCGGTTCCACGCTGCGCTTGAGCATTAGAACCTTGTAAGACAAGCAAAACAAGACTAATCAACAAACATCGACAAACCAGTTTCATCACCACATTTCCCTTATTAACCTGAACATCGCTTCTCCAAAATAGCATAGCCATACGTTACTGCACAACAAGAATCCCTTGAACGGGCGGATAGGGGAACTCGACTCCGCGTTCCGTGACAACTCCGGGATCATGAAATGGGAGGTAGATGTGTTTCCCTCTACCCCATTCAGGCACCGGCATATGGACCATGTATTCCAATGTAAACGTGTGATTGACGGGAATCCTCAAATCCATGGCCCAATCTTCGTTGAAAGAGCCCGGACTGAGAGGTGCAATTCTGGGAATGGCGATGTCGACGTGTCCTCCCCAGGCGTGGAGATCGAGATGAACTTGGGTTTTGTTCTGGTCGACATCTTTGTCCCAATGGTCCACCGGATTATGGTAGTAACCTGCCTCTTCAAGTTTTCTTTCGAGAAGATCTATAGTCTCTCTCACTGTTGGCCCCGGCTTGACGTTGTCGCGGATAATTTCCCGAACTTTCATCCCATGGGCCCAGATGTCCTGGACATACGGGGGCAGATCAGTCTCTCCTTCCCTGAGCACATAGCCACTCTGTCCGGGCGTGCCAACCACGTCACCTCGCTGGACCACATAGTCGTTACCCGCATCTTCGTTTCCATCCCGATCCCTGACGAAGGCGTTTGCATCAACATCCCTCAATCTTGTAACGCCGGGCACGATTTTGGCAAATTCTCTTTGCAGATGCTCGTGCCATCTGGCGCCAGACCGGCCGAAAAGCACCAGTTCGCTCGTCACTCTTCTCGTCAGGAAATCGATGATCAGAAATTCGGCCGAGACCATCTTGTTCGCATACGTATCGCCCAAAGCCTTGACCAATTGGTTGTAGTCTGCATACGAAATGCCGTCGGCAAGGTCCATCTTTTCTGAGAAATTCACGCCGATGACCTTTGGGTCGCGTTCGGCAACGAATTCTCTGAGCCCCGTGAATCTGCGAGCCAGGTCCGGTTCCGGGCCGTCCCCGCCGATAATGTCGTATGCTCCGGGGTCTTGCACTTCACAATCAAAAATGGCCCGTTCGATCCTGCGGACACCGCGGTCCGTAAAGACGCAATACCCAAAGTTGCTGCCCAGGTCCACGCTGAGCGGATCCCCTTCTCTCAGCACATTAATCCACATGTCGATCTTGTTATCCCACATGATTTGCGGAAGCGTGACGTCGAATCTCTCCCGGCGAACCAGATTCAGCATAGCATCCGGTTTCTGAATCCGTGAACTTTCTCCCCTAACTTCTCTCGGGCGAAAGGCCGCTATCAGATTCTCAGCCGAAGCTATCCTCTTCGCATACTTGTCGCCTAACCTATTGGCCAACCTGTTATAGTCCGTATACGAAATGCTGTCCAAAGACACAACGATACGCTCGGGATCTCGTTCGGCAACAAACTCCCCGAGACCCTCGAACCGCGATTCCAAACCCAAACCCGTACCCGATGAATTGCCTTCGTCGCCGATTATGTCGTAGATCTCAGGGTCGCGAACTTCATAGTTGTAATCGAAAACAGCCCGTTCGATCCTGTCACCGCCGCGGTCTGTGAAGACGCAATAACCGGAGCCGGCTCCCAAGTCCAAAGGATCCTCTCCTACAATCACGTGAATCCACATGTCGATCTGGTTGTCCCGCATGGCTTGAGGCAGGATGTTGTCAAACCGCTCTTTCCTCAGAGTAGATGCTTCCTGGGCGTGGACATTGAGTCCCTGGACAAAGATGAGGACAGCAAATAGTACCAGCAGGACTTTTATCTTACTCAAACCCAGCTTCCTTCCGCACTCCACCTAGAACGGGGAAAATCTTGGGGAAGATCCTCTTTCTAATAACAGTCTTTGGCCGGAACCATCGGCATTCATGATCCAGATCTGAGTCGAACGTTCTTCGGGCGATGAACTGGTGTATACAATATGTTTCCCATCAGCGGACATTGAAGGCTCTGATGCCGCACCGGGTGTAACAGTCAGCCGTTTCTGGTTCGAACCATCGACATCCATAATATAGATATCGTAAACCTGACTTTGCGGTTCGCCATGCATATCCGAAGAAAAAACGATCTGCTTGCTGTCGGGCGACCATGCGGGCACTTCATCCAGCGCCCGGGTATACGTCAACCGCTGTTGATTGGTCCCGTCCACGGCATTTGCCAGGTATATCTCAGGGTCGTCTCTATCTCTGTCAGCCTCAAAAGCTATCCAGAGCCCGTTTGGCGACCATGAAATGAAGTTGTTCACGCGGTTGTGATGTGTATCCTGCGTGAGCTGGGTTAGATTATATCCCCAAGCACCTTCCTCGACGTTTGAGCGCCAGATCTGGTCACTGCCGCTCCTGGTTGAATTGAACGCGATCATCGATCCGTCAGGCGACCAGGTCGGACCGTGATCTCTGGCTGGATCGGTCGTCAGACGCGTAACATTTCCACCGTCGGCGCTATCCATGTAGTAGATGTCGGTGTTGTCATCGACCGTCATTGTAAACGCTATCTTTGAGCCATCGGGGGACCAACACGGACCGCTTCCCGGGCCAAGACGCCGGCTTCCGGAACCGTCAGCGTTCATGATCCGGATCTCTGACCCATCTTCACCGCGCTGTGTATAGACAATCTCTGATTTGCCCGGTTGTGCTGAGGATTCGCTGCTCCACATTGCAGCAATTCCAAAACACAGCACTACAATCACACAAAACAGCCATAAATTCTTCATTCTGAAACGTCTCCCATGTTGTTGAAGTTCACTCGACTATTCCTTCGGCGCTGTACACTGTTCCCTTGGAAATCGTGTAGTCCACTCCATCTACCACACCCTTCCGCTCGACACTTATGACCAATTCGAGTTCCCACTGTCCCGGCGCATAATCATACGGTCCAAAAGATGTTGTCGTTGCCGGAAATTCGTCTGACTTCGTTGGGCCTGGACCAGCAAAATACACACTGCCGTTTTGGGCGATCGGGTCGGTATCCCATCTGAAAGTGATCGGGTTGGTCATGGTTTGATCGATGTCAGTGTCTTTGAAACCGTCATTTTTCGGAAATGGCAACGGATCGGCGGATCCGGGTTCGCCGTACCACAGTTCAACCCGCTCACTTCCGTTTTGATATTGCACCGCGATTGTATACGTTCCATCGCCAAACCGCTCGTATTCCGGATTTGCTATTGCAGATAAACTCCAGACACCTTCCTTTCCGTCCAGTTCAAAACTGCGGTTCACTTCTATTCCATAGTCCGGATCGGTCTGGCCAAAAACCTCACCGTCATCTCTTTCAACGACAAAAGACTCTCCGGAGGACGTCGTCACCGTCACAGATCGCACGTGTACCCCGGCATCTTCTCTTGTCCTGACCGACACTCGCAGATCGTAGTCGCTGATCTTCGAGCCGTCCAGCAGATTAAGTTTCGTGTTGGTCGTCCCCAAATTGATATTGCTGATAACAGACGCGTCTCTTATATCCGTTCTTACCCCCAAACATCCGGAAACCGAAATAAGCAACAGCACCATACAAAGCTTGATTTGCCTGAACATGTTGATCCTCCATATACTGTGTATGCACTCTAAACCGGTGTTAGCGAATTACATAAATCCCTTGTGTAGGTGGATAAGGGAACTCGACTCCACGTTCGGTTACTATCGCTCCGTCATGGAGACATGCATATAAATGTTTTCCTCGACCCCATTCTGGAACAGGTACATGGACCATGTATTCAAGAGCAAAGGTATGATTGACTCGGATCTTCCTATTCCAATGCCACTCAGGACCCATGGGAGAAATCCTGGGCGAAAGCACTCCTTTTCCCATGGCATGCAAGTCGAGATGAACCTGGGTTTTCTTGGGATCGGCATTTCTGTCGTATTCATCTCTGTCTATGTAAACATATCCGGACTCCTCCAATTTGCGAATGAGGGTCTGCAGCGTTTCTCCCGCGGTTGGACCAACCTTGATGTTCTTCTCCAAAATCTCACGGACTCCTAGTATATCTTTCCAGAGCTTTTGGATCTCAGGCGGAAGCGAAGTTTCTCCTTCCCTTAGCACATAGCCGGTTCCGCCCGTGTCCGCATCAATGATCGTTAACATATTGCCGGCGCCGTAGAGTATACCGACCAGGTCGCCTCTCTGGACCACATAGCTGCTATTATCGTGTTCATTTCCGTCAGGATCCCTGACAAAAACATTCTGTGCAAGATCCCCTAAAGTGGTTTTACCCGGCACAATCTTGGCAAATTGAGCATCCAGATATTCTGTGGCTTTAAGGCCAAGCTTGTGATGAAATTCTATTTCTTTCTCTGTCCTTATCGATAAGTAGTCTAATATCAGATGTTCAGCCGAGACCATTCTCTTCGCATACTTGTCTCCCAGAGCTTTGGCCAATTGGACGTAATCCGTATGCGAAATGCCGTCGGTAAGCGCCCGCACTTCTGAACCCTCGGCAAGTGATAGCTTTTCCGAGTAGTTTACAGCGATTCGTTTCGGGTCGCGTTCGGCAACGAAATCTCCAAGCCCCATGAACCTCAGATCCAATTCCGATTCCAGTGTCTCATCCGGATTTTCGGCCACGTAGTCCATTATCTCAAAATTCTCTTGATTAATATATTCGGATTCTCCACCGACGCTGTCGTAAACTCTTGGGTCTCTAACACGACCTTCAAAAACAATCCGTTCGACGCTGTCACCGCCGCGATCGGTAAAGATCAAAACGGCCGAGTCGCTGCCGAATTCATAGCTCAGGGGATCGGTCGCCCATGGTCGAATCACGTGGATCCACATGTCGATACTGTTCTCCCGCATAACTCGAGGCAGATAGATGTCAAACTTGTCCCGGCGAATCTGATTCATCAACTCCGCCGTATCTCCTGGTTCCGGCCTCTGGGCGTGTAGTCCCTGGGCAATGAAAACGATGCAACAGAATGTTAGAAGGATCTTAACCCTGGACATGATCTTACCCCCCTCCAATGAGACAGACTACGACCACCAATTTCTTACATCGT
>Ga0114922_10000406_pt1 | contig 41028 bp, 37 predicted proteins | sample AartaG_FD_100975 | JGI IMG/M metagenome (GOLD analysis project Ga0114922, IMG submission 100975) | Deep subsurface microbial communities from Aarhus Bay to uncover new lineages of life (NeLLi) - Aarhus_00045 metaG | ecosystem: Environmental > Aquatic > Marine > Oceanic > Sediment | place... | reverse complement strand
GGATTATCAAATATCAAATAGTAATTTCCAAAACCCTGTCATTCCCGTCGTCGTTTGAGCGGGAATTCACCTTTTCCCTCCCCATGGATTCCTGCTTTCGCAGGAATGACAACCAAATATTACTTAAGTTGACGCAAATGCGAAAATTCGGGTTCAACGACCGGAGTTTTCATTCAGAACTTACAAACGGAATTACTCAACCGGTGCATTCTTCACATATTTTTCCAGCCACTCCGTCATTTCCCACAATGCGTGCATGACGGATTCTCGTGCACGATAGCCGTGACTTTCAAAGGGGAGCATGACCAATCGGGCCTTTGAACCGTGTCCCTTGAGTGCATGGTAGTAACGCCTGCTCTGGAGGGGGAATGTCCCCGAATTATTGTCTGCCTCACCGTGGATGAGCAATATGGGTTCGTTCACTTTTTGAGCATGCATAAAAGGCGACATTTGAAAGTAAATTTCGGGGGCTTCCCAGTATGTTCGTTCTTCGGATTGAAAGCCGAATGGGGTCAGGGTACGATTGTAGGCACCGCTTCTGGCAATGCCCGCGGCGAATAGTTCGGAATGGGCCAGGAGATTGGCCGTCATGAAGGCACCGTAGGAATGTCCCCCGATGGCGATTCGATTCCTGTCGGCCACACCACGTCGCACGACCTCATCCACGGCAGCTTTGGCACTGGACACGAGTTGTTGGACAAAAGCGTCGTTGGGTTCCTTGTCTCCTTCACCGATGATGGGCATGGTAGGTCCATCCAGGATGGCGTATCCCAAGGTCAGCCATGGAAGCGCACCACTCCAACTGACACGGATAAATTCATAGGGAGATCTGGTGACCTGACCGGCCGCTCTGGCACTCTTGAATTCCCGGGGATAGGCCCACATGAGCATGGGCAGAGCCCCATCATCCGGAGAATAACCGGGTGGAAGATAGAGGGTTGCCGTTAGCTGAACTCCGTCGTCCCTTGTATATTTTATGAGTTCTTTCTTAGCGTCTTTCAATTGCGGTGTCGGATGGGGGAAGTGGGTGAGTTGTTTGAGTTCTTTTTTTCTCCAGTCCCGGATGAAATAATTGGGTGGTTCGGTGACCGATTCCCGGCGGGTCAAGATTCGACGGCCCTTATTTTCTAAGAGAGCAACACCCTGTTCGTAATAGGGGGCTTCCGAACGCCACAGCCTTTTGGTCTTGAGGGTTCTCAGATCGAGCTGGTCCAGGAATGGACGATTTCCCTCCGGAGATGCACCTCTTCCCATCAGAAAGAGGGTCTTTCCCCTGTCTGCCGTGAAGAGAACACCGGTTCCCTGGGGGGTCTGTTTGAAGACGGGATACCCGGGATCAGAATACCGGTCTTCGTAGGAACGATCCCAGAGCGGCCTTGGTTTCGATTCCGGGGTGTTGGGTTTGATGATCCAGGTTTTCGTCTTCCGATTCTGCCACCAGGATTCATAGGCCAAGGCCAGATTTCCATCTCCCCAACTGATACTGCTATACCGCAATCCCAGTGAGATGAGGGGTGTTGGTTTATCCGTGAAAGGTGCCGGAAGCATGTATACCCGGTCACGGATCTCGGCTTTTTTTCGTGGATTACCTTCATCCTGAGCCTCTACCCAGTAGAGGGTGGCCGGAGCATCGCTGCGCCAGTCAAAAGATCTCGGTCCCGTAGGTACGGCACCGCGCCCGATGGGTATTTCTTCGGCCAATGGAAGGTCGGCAATCTGTTTGACGACATTACTCTCCATATCCCATACTTCTACTCGAGATGGAAAACGATATACCGGCACGATATAAGAAAAGGGCCGATGTACGGTTTCAGTCAGAATGTAATTCCCGTCCGGGGAGGATTCGGCATTTTGTACAATACCCGGAGTCCCCAATTCAGTAATCGAACCATCCAGATGAACGAGAAGTAGTTGTGATGTGGTATAATACTCGAACAAATTTTCATCGTGGCTGTTCTTCAGTAAATCCTGGTATGTTCGGGCGGCTGCTTTCCTTCCGGTCGTTTCCTGGATGACGGGACTGGTCGGCACTGGCGGGGCTACGGGTGCCTCACCACGGCCTGCGGGAATGATCTTGCAGATCAGTGTTCGATTATCCGATACCCACCGGAATGGGGAGCGGTAGGCATTGTTCAACTTGGCCGGGATGAGTTGTTTCGCGGTTTTGGATTTGATGTCGGTCATCCACAGGGTGATCCCCTCTTTTTCAGTGATCGTAAATGCGATGTGTTTGCCATCCGGCGACCAGCGGACATTCCCGATTCGCGGATGAGTCGGCAGGCCGGTAATATCAAATTCATCGTCTTTGGAGATGCTTTTTAGCTTGAGTCCGGTGGAATATCTTCCCCGGCTCGGTCCGTTGGTTCGAGGGTTGATCCGAATCCCGGCCAACCGAAGTTCGGGTTGTGACAGTTCGTCAATTGATGGAAAACTCGGACGTTCCATGATGAGGAGCCATTTACGATCGGGATCAATACTCACCGATGGTGTCGGGGCGACATCGATCAGGTCGACAATTGCCCTGGGCGGCATTTGATAAGTCTGAGGTACCGTCGATTGACCGTAAATCAAAGTACTCCATAGCAAAAGAATGCCGATGAGCAACAACCGAAAGAAAGTTGTGGGGAAATTTTTCTTCATGATGAGATCCTCCTCTTAGTATAAATCATGTTAAAGTAATCATGCTTCTGCCTATTGAAAGCTGACAGCTATCAGCTTTCAGCCAGAGACCGGGGACCAGCAACAAGTAGCCAGTAGCCAGCAACCAGCAGCCAGTATAAGAAAACCATGTTCATTATTCATATAATGCATCGCTATCACAAGCGGCGAGATCGACGAGGAACTCTCCTGTTCGGTGAATAACCTCGTCAAGATATTTGCGTCCTTTTTCGGGATTGGCCCGGGAAGGATTGCCAACACCGGTGTCCCTGGAGATTTTGGTCCATTCCCTTTGTAATGAGTTTATTGTCATGTGCTTGCTTTTTGTTTTTTCCTTGTTGAGAATTCCGGTGCCTCTTTCAGTGTCGTTCCGAGTATCCTGAAGGCTCTCAGTAGAAGTTTCAAGCTACCCTTCTTTAGTTTTGCCGGTGAGGTTCCCACTTCCTGCCATCCAGGGCTTTTTAAATCATCAGGGGGAATCTGTATGTTTTCCCAGTTATGAAAGAGTCTGCCCCAATCGCTTCGGAGTATGTTTTTAATTCTTTTTAAATGTGTGGGATACCACAGGAAATCATGGTATACGACACTGGCGATGTAGGACCATGGGGCCAAGATAGTCTTTAAAGACCATTCGAGGGGTTTCTTCAATTTTCCCCAGTATATTTTGTGCTGCATGCGACCGGCAAAGGTCATTTTATTAAAGGGACCCACAAAATGCCAGTCTTCTTGAATGACATCTTTATCACCCAGAATTTCAATCTCACCGATATCACCACATCCCAGTCCCCTTTCGTGAGCCAATCGCAGGAATTTTATATCGTGCAAAGGATCGAATCCCATGAGTTTGGCTGCCACGGCATCAATGGCCACCTGATCCGATGATGCAAGGATGACATTCTTGACATGGGGAACCATGCAGCGGGGTCCGGGTCCGTCTCCGGCAAAGGTTCCGTCCATGACGGCAAAAATGCCTGGATGAATACGTTTTTGAATCATTAACAAATCCACCAAAGTCTCATGAATAACCGGATGGGTCCAGTGGCGCTTTTCATTGAGCAGTCCACCAAAACTGTTCTTCATGGCCCCGGTGATTGTGGTAAAAATATGGGTCTTGACGGTGGGTAAGTGAAGGATATTCTCTCCAATGAAACGCTTGGGAATGAAAAATCCTTTGGAATAGACCTGATTCAGAACAAGAAATTTTTCGGCGAGATCACCCACGGCCTCGTTGATATGGATCCATTCCTCATCTTCATAGAGGTGTATATTTCTGAGCCCATGGGCTTCCGTTACACAGATTTGTTTGTTTTCCCGCTCGCCGAGATGGGCATCGATGACGACGGTTCGGTTATGGCAGGCATGGAACCGTCTGGCATCGTATCCATCCTTCTTCATCGCCCGAATCACTCCGTCGATCTGCCAGGGGGTGGTTGAGCTTCCTGGATAAAAGAAATGCCAACTGATGTTCATCTTGAGGGCGGTTTCTTTTTCTTTACTCAAAACCTTTTGATAATCTGCCAGGTTCATTAAACGATGATAATCTTTAAGCACTGTGGCCGGAGTCGTTTTCAGAATGGCGACTTTGGATTTGCTCATGGGTCTCCTTAAACTTCGGTTTTATTCTGTTGCTACCGGGGTCCTACGTTAAACGAGAATAAGTATAAACCCCAGAGCATCATGCCTGAGGCAGATCCGCCGAGGCGGACACAGAGATCACGGAGAATAGATCAATAAATTTAAAATAAAATGGTCTTATTGAGTTTAATAAAATTCGAGGTATTTGTCAATGTTTTAATGCTCGGGACGGAATCCGTCGAGTAAGTTAAACCAGTAGGTACTTGACAGGCTAAGGATTTCGTGGCCGTCTATGTTTACGATATTAAAGATAACGTCAACCTCCAGTTCTATAAGCCGATCCCTGGTTTGTTCCATCGGCTCAAGAAAACCATCATCATATAAACCTACAAACATGGCTATGGGCATATTTTGGAGACGAACAAGATTGTTATAGTCATCCTCCGTGACGGGATAACCAGGCAATACTGTTAGTGAATGAAATCTCTCGGGATACATGGTCGCAATTCGAAATCCGCTGTATCCACCCGCACTCGAGCCGGCAACATGAAATTTATTCCCTTCCACATTATACCGTTCTTCAACCCAATTGAGTAAATCGGGAATTAACGTTTCAGAACCTTCGAAAAATCGTTCGCTGCCCGGTGCGATGGGACTGATGACGATCCAATTTCTCTGAATGGATTCACGAATCCAATACCGATCCAATGCACCTTCTACCTCATATCTGCCCTGTTCACCAGGAGGGAGCGCCAGCAGGACTGGATAAATCCGATCCTCCTCCAGGAACTCGGGGAGGACCAGGGCAAATTCCAATGTCATGTTCTTTCCGAGTTCGAGTTCATGAAAACTAATATAAGGATTTTCCTCCAGGGTAATTTCCAGATTTGTTTCACAAGACGGTATGAAGACTAATGTGCCAATCAGAGAACAGAGGATAAACAGTCTTTTCATGACGATACTCCTTGATCAGAAATAATATAATACACTCAGAAATGTCGAGAAGCCACTAAAATCGATGACGAGATCGCTCCCGGTTGGGACGCTGATGGAGCCAGACTTTGCAAAGAGATAAGCAGCTTCGACCCCCAATGAGAGATGCTTGTCAAAAAAACCTCGCACCCCGATTCTGGGCATGAAGGTCACGCTATTTACATTAAATTCGATTTCTCGATAGCTGTATAGGTTAAGAGTGCCTGTTGTATTGAAGCCCCCCACGTTCATGCCGATAAAACCATATGCATCGGGATTTTTCCCGATTTTTTTAGCATATTCCGCTCCGATATAATAAAATATCGTTTTAACTTCACTGTCAATGTTTTGATAGTGTGTATGGCTGTATGAATCGTATTCTATGCCTCCGCCAAAAGATAATAAATTGGTGATATAGTATCCTGTCCTGATACCGACACTGTATTGCCAGGCAGCGCTCATGAAATCTTCCATCCAATCTTTGGTAGGGGCCCAATGAGCCCCCCACTGGATACCAAAATAGATATTATGCGTCAAGTCTTTGGGCGGGAATGGTTTCTCATTTTTGAATTCAGGACCTGTGACGGGACATTCGGGTATTTCTAATGCCTCGGCGGAATGGTAAAAATACATCTTTATTTTGTTTAAAGGTATTTTTCGGGATCCGTCCGAGGAGACGATATGTAGATTGGGAGGTATACGGTTGACAATCTTACATTTTATTGTTTCTCCGGATATGAGATAAACCATATCGGCCCATGTAAAAAATATGGATTCGATTTTACTGTGGAGGATTTGAACAGTATTGGAATCGTCTTTACGTATATTAATATAACGTTGAGATGAACTTAAAATTCTTCCTTCCACCTTTGAACCATCGGATAACTTGATCATATCTGAAAAAGCAGAAGATGAGCAGATGAAGATTGAAGCGTATACAAGAGATACAAGCTTTACCTTCATTCAAAAATCTCCCATGATTTTTTGATGAATCGTTCTCATGATATTTTTAAATCGCTTTTCGAGATAATATACGTTTAATGTTGTTCTTTACCCTTAACATGAATTTCACTTTGATGGAAAATATTTTTATAAAAAAAGAAACCTGACGGCCGAGAAAACCATCAGGCTTCAATATTTTTAGAATATCACTCGATCTCGTTTCTTTTTTCGGCCTCTATGTTTCCAGGGATCCATGTGAACTTCACATGTATCTGTCGGAACGTTCGCACTTGTAAACATTTCGTCCCAAATTTCCGGGCATGAGTCGGCGGCAATCTTTTTGCTCTCACTGCATATCTTCAAGCGGATCACGCCAGGGGGTTGTATGAATTCGGCCAATGGCAGTCGAAGGGTATCGTGAGCCATTCGCATAAAAGGTGCCCAAATTGGAAGTCCCGTTTTTGCTCCCGACTGATCGTTGCCCAGGCTGATACGTTCATCATCAAAACCAACCCATACTCCGGTGCATATTTGTGGTGTGAATCCGACGAACCAGGCATTTCGAAAATCATTTGTGGTCCCTGTTTTCCCTGCTGCAGGACGATAAAAATGGTATTTCCATCGGGCCGCAAATCCTGTCCCTCTCGGTTTGTCAACGACTCCGCTCAACAGGTCCGTCATAATATAGGCGGTTTCCTCGTTTATGGCCACTCGTTGTCTGGGTGTGGCTTCTTCAAGAATATTTCCATCTTTGTCTTCGACACGAAGAATAGCTGTGGGTTCCACCCATACACCCTGATTGGGAAATACGCAAAATGCTGCTGTCAATTCTATGGGTCTCACAACATCCGATCCTAATGCCACTGCATCGTAGGGATGAATTTCTGTGGTTAAACCGAATTGTTTGGCATATTTAACAATTTGTTCTTTTGGAGAAAACCTCTCCTGTACGAGTCGGACTGTGACCAGATTTAATGACCTTTTCAAAGCCTCACGGAGGGTGGTCGGTCCACCTGTACTCCCGTCGTAATTAGGGGGATTCCACCTGGATCCGTCGAGCATGATGAGGACCACCGGTTGGTTCAGAAGCTCCGTAGTGGTCGGCCATCCGTTGTCTATTGCAACGGTATATACGATGGGTTTAAAAGCTGATCCCGGTTGCCGTTTGGCCTGGACGGCTCTATTGAATTCATTTTCCTTGAAGTCCCGTCCTCCTACCATGGCCATAATATAGCCGTTTCCAGGATTAACGGCAATCAAGGCGGACTGTACTGTTGCCCTGGCCGATAGGAGCGAATCTACCAGGACCGTATCCGCAAGAAATGTTTCAATTTCTCGTCCGGTTTCGGGAGGAGGATTCAGCCACTGTGTAAAACTACGATTCTCCACTATTCTTTGCCAAATTTCTTTTTCCAGACCTGGGATAAACGCTTCAACGGCACTGTCGGCGCATGCTTGAACTCTGGTGTCCAGTGTCGTGTAAATTGAAAGGCCTTCGGTGAGTACCCTGGACCCACCATATTTATCAAACATCATCTGTCGAACATATTCGCAGAAATAAGGAGCAATACTGGACTTATCCCAATCTCTTTCCACCACGCCTAGTTCTAGATAGCTTATAGAATCGTATTCGGTTGGTGTTAAAAAATTATTGGAAACCATGCTTTGAAGAATGATATTTCTGCGAACCAGGGCTGCTTCGAGATCACGATCAGGGTTGTAATATCCATAGGGTAATTGGAGAAGGCCTACAATGAGGGCGGATTCTTCAGTATTCAGATCTTCGACATTCTTTCGAAAGTAGGCCTGGGCGGCCGCTTGAACACCGTGGGTACCCCGGCCAAGAGGCATCTGGTTTAAGTACATTTCCAGGATTTCAGTCTTGGAGTATGTTCGTTCGATTTGAAGGGCTGTGAGTGCTTCTCGCAATTTACGAATGTATGTCTTTTTGGGTGTATAATAGAGTTTTTTAGCCAGTTGTTGGGTGAGTGTGCTGGCTCCACCATGAATCCTCATACTGGCAATATTGACAAGGGCGAGCTTAAAGATACGCCTGAAGTCTAAGCCCCAGTGATCATTGAATTTACGATCTTCCGATGCGATGGTTGCCTGGATTAGGTGATCGGGCATCTGGTCCAAAGGCACTTTGATTCGTTTTTGTTTGAATAATTCTTTTAATACTTTGCCGTCAGCAGAATAGATACGGGTTACCAGGAATGGATCGCCTGCCTTTTCCAATTGTTCCAGGGGGGGGAGGTTTCGGCCTAAAATAGCAATGAGTAAACCACCGATAAAAAACAAACCGAGGCATGTGAGGAGGGGATAAAGGATCCATCGGTGACGAGGGGAGAAAGAAAATTTATTCTTTATAGGAAGACGGTATGTTTGAGTGGTTCGTCTTTTACGTTTCATTTGTATTCCCTACTAAACTTTTGCAAAAAATTGAATGATCAATAAAATTTAATAACTCATTTTTATTCTATTTCTGCCAATATTCCAGACTCAATCGACCATCTTCAAACTTTCCATAAGTGAAATGAGTGATCCAGTCACCCGTATTGATATATGTATGGTTTTCTTCATTGAATTCCTGGGGTTGGTGTGTATGGGCAAGAATAACGGCATCAAATCCCTGGGCAAAGCGAGCCCTTGCATACTGTTGATACTCGGCATCTCTGTTTTTAATTTCTCGATGATTTCGGCTTAAATTGGAAAAAAATAGGGCCAAATTAAATCCAACATCAGGGTGAAGAAGGCGATACAGTTTGATGCTTAGTGGGTTTCTTAATACTTTTTTGAGCATTCGATATCCGATGTCTTTTTTTGCCAAACCGTCGCCGTGGGCCACATAAAGACGTTTTCCATCTATTGTGATGTCTAAGGGTTCCTGGTGAATCGGTATGCCCAAGACGGTTTTAAAAAAATTATCCATCCCGAAATCATGGTTTCCCGTGATGTATTCGACTTTGAGTTCCCGATCGACCAATGTTCTTAAGGCAAACATGATACGGAAGTAGCGACGGGGAACGACGTACCGGTACTCAAACCAGAAATCGAAGAGGTCTCCAACAATAAACAACCCTTCTCCATTCTTCTCCACAAATTGAAAAAAATCGATGAGAAGCTGCTCTCTTCCTTCCTCCTCTTTTTTACCCTGGACACCGAGATGGGCATCAGAGATGAAAAATATTCGACTCATTCTTCTTTTATGAAATCCTCATCCACATAAACAAATCCAAATAAATATAGACATCCCGAAATATAAATGCAATGGTTTTCTAAATCCACTCGCCCTTTTAGAGTATAGGGATGCAATCATAATAAAAAAATCCGTATTCAGGATTGGAGGTTCTGTTATAACCGAAAACCATTGATTTTATTATTTGTTTTTACTATCTTTCCTTTGGTTTGGTTCCTTATAGTATTGTTTGTAGAAGTTATGTTTATTTGTAACTGTTCAGGCTGGAAGGTTCAGAGTTCAAGGTTCATAGGTTTTCAACACATATAACTATGAATTGAGAGCCATAAGTCAGAAATTTGAGAATAATCTGTATGATTTTAACCCTGAACTGGGAACCTTTGAACTTTGAACTTGAGTAGTTACGTTTATTTGATAAATATGTAATATTTATTCATGAGGAATGCCATCTTAGGGAATCGTTATACATGGAGAGATTAGTCTTACGATCCTATGCCAAGATAAACCTGGGGCTTCAGTTGCTCAGAAAGAGAGAAGATGGGTTCCATGATATTGTCACGGTATTTCAACAGATAGATCTCTACGACGAGATCACCTACCATAAAATTCTATCTTCCATTATTATTACTTCCACGGATCCGGATGTGCCATTGGATGATAAAAATCTTATTTATCGAAGTTTTGTTCTGTTTCGAATGCGTCATGATATCAACGAGGGGTTGGAGATTCATATTCGTAAAAATATCCCCATTGGAGGAGGCTTGGGAGGGGGGAGCAGTAACGCTGCGACCACACTGCTTGCGGCTAATCGTCTCTGGAGAATGAATCTTACTCTAGTCCAACTCCGAGAGATGGCGATTGAAATCGGTTCCGATGTGCCATTCTTCCTTCGGGGAGGAATCGCCTTTGGGCAAGGGCGAGGCGAGATTCTTACTCCTGTTCAATGGCCAACCGATTATTGGATTGTTCTGGTTTGCCCGGGGATTCATATTTCCACATCCTGGGCATATAGTCAGGCCAAAATTGCCTTGACAAAAGAGGAAAAATTCACTAAATTTAGGTCGATTTTTAAAAGCTACACTCCCCATACCCTGCGGATGACTTTAATAAACGAACTGGAGGGTGTGGTTTTCCGAAGGCATCCGGTTCTGCGAGAGATCAAAGAGCAGTTGTATCAAAGGGATGCCTTTTATGCCGGTATGTCCGGAAGTGGCTCTACGGTATTCGGTCTGTTTCATCGCAAAGAGCAGGCAGAAGGAACAAAAACGTTCTTTTCCAATGAACGGGGAATGCATACTTTTATCTGCAGACCGATTTCGTTCTGTTTTATATAGGCGTTGGGGCGTCGTCAAGTGGCAAGACACAGGATTTTGGTTCCTGCATTCGGAGGTTCGAATCCTCCCGCCCCAGCTTCATAATTGCCCGGATTCAAATTTCGGATTGCATCTTTATGATGCAATTGATTCCAGAGATCTTTGAATTCACAACAAATGGTCGGATTTCAGGTATTTTGTGGTCATGCTATTGACAATAGGATTGTAGATTTACAATGAAAATTTTTTCTGGTACATCGAACAGGCCTTTAGCGGAAAAAATTGCACAATACATTGAGATGGATCTTGGGGATGCGGAGATAAAAAGATTCAGTGATGGGGAAATCGCTGTTAAGTATAATGAAAACATTCGTGGAACCGATGTTTTTATCATTCAATCGACGAATCCTCCTGGTGACAATCTCCTGGAACTGCTCTTAATGATTGATGCGGCAAACAGGGCTTCGGCGAAGCGAATCACGGCTGTTATTCCATACTTTGGGTATGCGCGGCAGGACCGTAAAGACCAACCAAGGGTGGCAATATCAGCCAAATTAGTGGCCAATCTGATTTCCGTGACCGGCGTAAACCGTGTATTGGCGATGGACCTTCACAATCCATCCATTCAAGGATTTTTCGACATCCCTTTTGATCATCTCTATGGCTCCGTTATCCTTTTGGAGGGCCTGAAAAGGACCGAGATGAATGAGATCATCGTCGTGGCACCGGATATTGGAAGTATCAAAAGAGCCAGGGCCTATGCCAATCGGATGGGTTGTGACTTGGCATTGGTTGATAAGAAGCGATCCGGACCCAATCAAATTGAAACAGTGACATTAATAGGGGATATCCGGGGGAAGGATGTTGTTATTGTCGATGACATGATCGATACGGCTGAAACTTTATGTAGTGCTGCTGAACTGCTTTGTCAATCCGGGGCTCGAGAGGTCATTGCCTCATGTACACATCCGATACTATCGGGTAATGCAGTTGACAGAATCCAAGAATCGGCCATTACGAAAGTTATTGTTAGTGATACAATTCTTATGCCGGAAGAAAAGAAGCATGACAAGATAGAGATCTATACCTCTGCACCTCTATTTGGAGAAGCAATTAAAAGGATTCATAACGAGGAATCCATCAGTTCTCTGTTTAATTCTTAGAATACCGGAGGCGCATTTATTTAAAAAGCACATGTCTTCAATTTTTTATTTTTTTTGATCCGTTTCTTTATTAATGATAAAACAAAGGTTTGACGAGCAATACTGTAAAGTATAAAAAATAAGGGTGAGGAAACTGAATGGCTGAAGCAGAGATAACTGTTGAATTCAGAGAAAAAACGAGGCAGCATACCGCCAAAGCATTACGTCGTAATGGAAGGGTTCCGGCGATTTTTTATGCTCATGATGAAGATTCTGTCCCGTTAAGTGTGGGAGCCAAGGCGCTTGAGCGAATTGTCCATAGCGAAATTAATATATTAAATGTGATTTTTCCCGATGGTAAAGTAAGGAAGTCTATTTTACGAGAGATTCAGCAAGATCCGGTCACAGATACTGTCATTCATGTGGACATTTTAGGGATTAAACTCACTGAAAAGATAAGACTGACTATTCCGATTTATCTCATCGGTGCTCCTGTCGGGGTTAAAGAAGGGGGCATATTGGAACATCTGCTGCGGGAAGTTGAAGTTGAAGGGCTTCCTCTGGACATACCCGAACACATAGAAGTAAATGTGTCGGATTTAGAAATAGGCGATGTCATCACTCTTGAGCGTGTCTCTATAGATAAGGTTAAGATTATTACAGAGATTCATCATGCAGTGGCAAATGTTATTCATCCCAAGGTTGTGAAGGAAGTAGTAGAAGAAATTGAAGAAGAAGTTGAAGAAGAAGCAGCAGCAGAGGAAGAAGGAAAGGGAGAAGGAAAGGGAGAAGGTAAACCTGGCAAAACCGAATCGTAATCCGTTCAGAGTGAGAAGGAAGTCTGTCCGTGTTTCTCGTTGTTGGTTTGGGTAATCCTGGGAATCGATATCGAAAAACGAAACATAACCTTGGTTTTATGGTTGTAGAAAACCTGGCGGCTCAATGGAATAAGAGATTTAAAAAAGGGAAGGGATTTAGTCAAGTCATCGAAACATTTGTAGGATCTCAAAAAGTTATTCTGGCTAAACCGATTACATATATGTACAAGAGTGGCAAAGCTGTCGATGATTTACTTATGCAATATCATGTTGACCTTTCCCATCTCATTATTGTATGTGATGACTTTAACCTGTCGCTGGGGAAAATACGATTGAGAAAGAAAGGAAGCCATGGCGGACATAAAGGTTTGACTTCTATTATTCATGCTCTCGGGACTCAAGAGTTTCCGAGACTGAGGTTGGGTATTGGTTTAATTTCGGAAATAGATGCATCCGAGTTTGTCCTTTCTCCCTTTCGTCCCTCTGAACTCCCATCTGTAAATACTATGATAGAAAAGGGGGCGCAAGTTTTGACGGACTTTATATTAAAGGGGATTGATTGGACGATGAACTCATACAATTGATCATTTTGATAATATGAGATGTAATGTCCCTGTCCTCCTGGAAAAATGAGAGGACCAATAGACCGAAGGGAGGTGACTCATGAAAAGACAGTACGAAACTACATTCGTTATTGATGCCCATTTGCCGAGCGAGCAAGTCGATACAACCATCACGAAATATACCCAGTTTATCGAAAAAAATAAAGGTAAAGTAGAACTTATCGACCGATGGGGCAAGCGTCGTTTGGCCTATGAGATTGCTAAAAAGCAGTATGGCTATTATGTCTACGTACGATTTGAAGCTGATGGATCTTTTGTCAGAGAATTCGAAAGAGAATTGAAGTTAGATGACTCCATACTCCGCTACCTTACAGTCTTGGTGCCTAAACTTGTTGAAAAAAAGAAAATCAATCGTGAATTAGGATCTCCCCCATTAGGCAAAGAGGAAGTTACTGCGAATGAAGAGGCCGATGATGCGCCATCTCCGAAGGATCCGGAATCGGCCGTTGATGAAACAGTAGAAAGCGGTGAAGAGGAAAAGGCGGATAAAGAGGCGATTGAGAATCGTGATAATAAATGATTGTGTGAGGAGGTGGATACAACATGTTTGATCTGCGAATGCCTGATGTGAACAGTGTGCTCATTGCTGGAAACTTAACCAGAGACCCTGCATTTCGAAAAACGACCAACGGAACACCGGTCACGAATTTCTGGATTGCATCCAATCGTAGATTTAAAGATAATAATGGACATTGGCGAGAGAATGTTTGCTATGTGGGTGTTGTTGCCTGGTATAAATTGGCTGAGAATTGTGCGGAAAATTTAAATAAGGGCTGTGCCGTCATCGTTGAGGGTGAACTTCAGAGTCGAAGTTTCCGAATGGAGGATGGGCGTAACAGGAACATCGTTGAAATCAAGGCACGACGCGTACAATTTTTAAACAAGAAGGAGGATGAATCTGAATTTGAGATGGAGTCCAAAACAATCGAAGCAAGTGTCCCCCCTCAAGGTAAAACAACTGTTACCAAAGAAAAATCAGAAAACGAGGTTCAGGAAACCGACGATGGGAATCCCCTGACAGGTAAGTATGACTATAGCTATAAGGATATAGAATTATAATAAACAGTTAAGGAGGACCTATTGATCAAGCCCCGCAGAAAACGAATTTGTCGTTTTTGTGAGAATAGAATTCTTCATGTTGATTACAAAGATCCTAAGAAACTCACAAAGTTTACGACAGATGTCGGGAAGATTATTCCTAGACGAACTTCAGGAACATGTGCCCGTCACCAGCGCCAGCTTGTCAAGGCAATAAAAAGAGCTCGTCATCTTGCACTTATCCCATTTGTATCGGATTTTGCACGATAGAGTTATAACTTTGAGGAAAAGATGAAGATCATTTTAAGACAAGATTATAATACCTTAGGTAAAATCGGTGATGTTGTTAATGTAAAGGATGGGTATTCTAGAAATTTTCTCATCCCCAAACGAATTGCTATTTTGGCGACATCCAAAAATATGAAACTGCTTGAAGAGGAACGCAAATTAAGTGAACATCATCAGAACAAAGACAAGCGTAAGGCGGAAGCAATGGCCGAAGAATTGGGAAAGACTTCTATCACGGCAGCAGTGTCAGTCGGAGAAGAGGATCGTGTGTTTGGGTCTGTGACTGCCCAGACGATTGCCGATCTTCTCAAAGAAAAAGGATATGATATTGATAGAAGGAAGATTCAATTGGAGGAGCCAATTAAAGCTCTTGGAATATATACGATCACTATAAAACTCCTTGGTGATGTAGAGGCGAAAGTGAGAATTTGGGTTGTTAAGGAGTAACATCGGCCGCAGTGATTCAAAAGGCTGAACAATTACTTTGGGTGAGGAGTAAAAAAAAGGGAGGCAGCAACATGGAAAATGCCTTGCCAGAATGTCAAAAGTGTAACACCGGTGTTCTAGTCCCTCTTTCTGATTATGGTAGAGAAGGAGCCGCTATCCGGTATAAGGCATGGGTATGCACAAATCCTGATTGTGGATTCAATATACGAATCGACAATGGAGAAATCAGTTTCGGTAGATCAATAGGACAGTCTCAAAAGTAATCCATTTCAATGGATAAAAAACAAGCATAAGAGATAGATGTTGTTTTAACGGCCTGTCTTTTTCCCTGGGTGCAAAAATGAAGACAACCCTTGATCGATGCAAAAAATGGTTCGCCAATTACAAGGTGAAAATATTTTCTCTTTTTAGTGCCCTATTCCTCTGGTTCTATGTTGTTACGGACAATCGTTTCGACCATACGATAAGTGTTCCTCTGCATCTCATCAACCAACCCCAAGGACGAATTCTCAGTGAGCCGATTCCATCCAAGGTCAATGTACTTTTCCGAGGAACGGGTAAAGATCTCTTGAACTTAGGCTACAGAGAGAAACGAATTGAGCTTGATCTCCATCAGATTAGAAGATATAAGAAATTTCCCATTACTGTTGATATGATTAAGGGCATACCAACGGGAATGGAGGTCATCCCTCAACGTATTATTGAGCCTGATTCTGTAACGGTTTTGCTGGATCAATTTGCGGGAAAAAAAGTGCCCCTGCGTCCAGACATCATGCTGATTCCGGCGGATGGTTACACTCAGGTGGGCGACATTAGCCTTGAACCCGATTCAATTATTATTTATGGTCCCGCGTCCTGGGTAAAGGCTATTTCTGAAGTTCCCACGGTAGCCAAGGAGTATAAAAGTGTAATTAGAGCAATTCGAGATAAAATTTCTCTCGTTGCACCGGAAAGGGAAACAATAGCATACTCTTTGGATAGAGTCAAATTTTCTGTTGATGTTCAACGTATCGGTGAGAGTCTTATCACCGAAATCCCGGTTAATGTGACTCGAGTCCCGTCTAATATCAAGGTTACCGTAGTTCCCTCCACACTTTCTCTCAAGATTCAGGGTGGAAACAATATCCTGTCCAAGCTAACAAGAGATGATATTGAGGCAACAATCGATTTTCGACGTCGTTTTCAGTATGAAGGGAAATCCATTGCGGCCTCAATTCAAGTGCCCGAAGGAATTACTTTCTCAGATGTGAAACCAGTCAAATTCGAGATCATTTTAGAAAAATGATTGTGTTAGGTATTGAGACTTCCTGCGACGACACCAGTGCCGCACTCTTTGACGGTCAATCCCTCATTTCTAACGTTATTTCTACACAGCTCGTACATAGATCCTTCGGTGGAGTGGTCCCCGAACTTGCATCCCGCAATCATATCCAACTTGTGCTTCCTGTTATTAAACAGGCCTTGAATCAAGGAGGGATTTCCCGAAAGGATCTTCAAGGGATTGCTGTTACATACGGACCTGGTTTAGCCGGTTCATTATTGGTTGGACTGAGTGTGGCAAAAGGAATGGCTCTCTCTCTTGGAATCCCCTTCATCGGTATCAACCATCTGGATGGTCATGTCTGGGCCAATCTACTGGACAATCCCCGCATAAAGGTCCCTTTCGTTGTCCTGATCGTATCCGGTGGACACACTCAGATTGTTTTGGTAAAGGATTGGGGGGTATATAAAGTCCTGGGAAAGACTCGGGATGACGCTGCAGGAGAGGCTTTCGATAAAGTGGGAAAACTTCTCAAAGTCGGTTATCCGGGCGGGCCTGCGATCGAGAAGCTCGCTTTAGAAGGAGATCCTACATATATTCGTTTCCCGAGGGCTTTCATTGAAACAGGGAGTTTGGACTTTAGTTTCAGTGGTCTTAAGACGTCTGTGTTGAACCATATCCGGGCCATAGGATCTCAAAATACCCAGAGCCGTCGTTGTGATATTGCGGCCTGCTTCCAGGAAGCCGTCATCGACGTGCTCGTAGAGAAAACGGTAAATGCAGCGAAACAGGTGGGCGTTCATCAAATCTGCCTGGCAGGTGGAGTCGCAGTGAATAAAGCCCTTCAAGAACGGATGACACAGCGTGGAAGGGAAGAGAATCTCAAGGTCAGATGGCCATCTCCTGGACTTTGTATGGACAACGGGGGCATGATTGCCAGAGCCGGTCATCATTACTTGCAGCAGAAGATGTCTTCTCCTCTTTCGCTATCTCCAGTTCCTTCCTTGAATTTTTAGTATGATACAAAATCTTGACATAGATATTATTTTTTCTTGGTCGCCGGCCCTTTTTTTTATCTCGATGTGTATTGTTATAGGATTCACTTTTTGGATTTACCGTCGCACGATACCCCCTGTCTCCGGTATCCTGCGTGGCCTACTTTTCTCTTTTCGAACCGGAGCCCTCATTTTAGTCTGCTTTGTTGCCTTTGGGCCAATTCTTCGTCTTACTTTTAAAGAAAATAGAAAGGCCTTCGTTGGTCTTCTTGTTGATGCCTCCAGCTCAATGCAAATCGCTGACAATGGGAAATTGAGGGGAGAGACACTCAGAGGACTGCTTTCTACTCCTGATATTGTTTCTCTGCAGAGTCGTTATCATCTACAGCCGTATCTCCTTTCAGACAGAACGATTCCTATTCAGCCATTGATTCCTGATTCCATTTTTTTTGAAGGGAACGCTACAGATATTGCCCAAGCATTGCAGACCCTTCGGGAGTATAGGGGTGAATCGTATTTAGGCGGTATACTACTTATCTCTGATGGGAATCATAACTCAGGAGAAGATCCTCTCCGAGTTGCGAGAGATCTTAACTGTCCAATTTTCACTGTCACTATCGGTGAGAGTCGCCCAAAACCCGATCTTCTCCTGTCTCAGGTGCTCACCAATGACATTACATATGTTGGAAACCAGGTTCCTGTTGAAGTGTCTATTCGAGGTGTCGGTTTTGGCGGAAGGCGAATCTCTGTACGTCTTCATAAGGATGGAGAAGTACTCGATCAAAATATCGTCACCATTCCACCAGATGGTCTCGAATTATCCCTGCAGCTTCTATTTACGCCTCTGGAACAGGGATTTCAGAAGATGACCGTTGACATTTCCCGACTGGGGGGGGAAGTCACTTATATCAATAACACTCATGAGTTTTACATTAGGGTTTTGAAAAGTAAATTGAAGGTTTTCCTCCTTGCCGATGCACCCAGTCCCGATCTTGCCTTTCTGAAACGGTTGCTATCGACTGACGAAAATATTCATCTCATTGTTCGAACGCAGAAAGAAGGAACGACCTTTTACGAAGGAAGGTTCCCTGCTTTGGCGGAAACAAAAACTGTGGATCTATTGATTCTCATGGACGTACCCAGCCATACTTCGCATCCATCTATTTGGGCCAGGGTGGTTGAGATGGTACGGCGAGATAAAAAACCATTCCTTCTTGTTCTTGGGAAGCGCGCAGATCCCCAAAAACTCACAGTGATTGAAACATTTCTACCCTTCCAGCTTCCTCAAAAAGTGACGGAAAGTCTCGTTATTCCTCGATTCACCAATCAGGGAATGAACCATCCTGTCTTGAGGATCGATGAAAATTGGGAAACAAATTCTGCAATCTGGCACACACTTCCTCCTCTTTTTTCCTCGTGGAAAATAACTGACATGAAGCCCGGATGTCAAATTCTTGTCACCGGGATATATGAAAAAGGATCGTTACCCACATTCTCGGATAATCATCCTCTTATCTTCGCTCGGTATGTCGGGAGTGAGAAATCCTTAGCCATTTTGGGACAGGGGCTCTTTCGCTGGGATCTTCTGATGTGGGGGACCGGAGGATCCAATGTGGCATTAAAGGGTTTTATGGGCAATACCGTTCGATGGCTTGTAACACGGGAAGAGGATAAACCTGTACGTATTTCCACAAACAAGACGATCTATCGATCGGGAGAAGAAATTTTATTAACGGCCCAGGTCAATGACGAAACATACAAGCCGCAAAGCGACGCTTTTGTGACGGCCAAACTTCGATCACCCTCAGGCGAATCAAACCTGCAACTGATTGATGCCGGTGCCGGACGATATAAGAAAACATTCCGGGTATTCGAGAGCGGAGAATATCACGTCGAGGTCGAGGCTGTCCTTCAGGGACGTTCTTTGGGCAGGGATACAATTGAATTTTCCGTTTCTTCATTCAATCCGGAGTTCCTGGATACCAGGGCGAGCCCTGAGCTTATGGAAAGTTTGGCACGAATCACCGGTGGACAATTTGGCACACCTGACAGTCTTTCCTCTATTATTCAAGCCATGAATTTCCCCCAGCAAACCGTCCATTCTTTAAATGAGATTGAACTTTATAATTTCCCCTGGACGCTCATCGTCATTGTCCTGTTGCTATCTGCCGAATGGTTTATCCGGAAGCGAAAAGGGATGGTGTAAAGAGGCATATTTAATTAACAATTGACAATTACGATGAAATTGAAATGGCAATGAACTAATATACTCGATCTTTGAAACTTGCATTTCAATCATTTAAATTGTATATTAAAATTTAACATTACAAAGAGGAGAACTTTGGCAAAGGTCATTGTTGTAGCGAATCAAAAAGGTGGTGTCGGAAAAACGACCACGGCTACCAATCTTGCTGCCTGTATTGCCGTAGCAGAAAAACGTAATTTACTCATCGATGTCGATCCCCAGGCCAATGCAACAAGCGGATTAGGGGTGGATCATACAACAGTCGAAAAGAGCGTGTATGAAGTTCTTCTTAAAAATACAAATATTAATGATGCAACGGTACCTACAGACATATCTTACTTAGATCTGGTGCCATCGAGCATCCGTCTCGTAGGGGCAGAGATAGAGTTAGTGAATCTAATCGGACGAGAGCGAGTACTTCACGATACCATGGGGGATATTAAAACGGATTATGATTACATATTTATTGATTGTCCGCCCTCTTTAGGACTACTTACTATAAACGGTCTTACGGCCGCGGATTCGATTCTCATACCCATTCAATGTGAATACTATGCTTTGGAAGGACTCAGTCAGCTTCTTAAAACGATACGTCTGGTTCAAAAAAATCTTAATCCTGGTTTAAAAATTGAGGGTGTTCTCCTTACGATGTTCGATAATCGTCTCAATCTTTCGAAACAAGTAGCCGATGATGTAAAAAAGTTTTTTGAAGAAAAAGTATTTAAAACAGTTATTCATCGGAATGTGAGGTTGAGTGAGTCTCCGAGTTTTGGGAAACCTGTCATACTCTACGATGCAGTATGCAAAGGAACAGAAGATTATATGAAACTGGCCGAAGAGGTCATCAACCATGAAAAATAGGCGGTTGGGTAAAGGTCTTGAGGCCCTCATCCCGCAAATTTCTTCTGAGGACGAGAGACTTCACGCTGATAGACTTTTCGAAGTCGAAGTGGCAAAGGTACGTGCAAATCCATTTCAACCGAGAACGGAATTCGATCAGAGGAGTTTGGAGGAGTTGAAACAATCGATCTTAGAAAATGGGGTTATCCAACCGATCACATTGCGTGAGATTGATGGAGCCTTTGAATTAATCGCTGGTGAGAGACGACTTCGTGCGATTCAAGAATTGGGTTTCGTAAAGATACCGGCTTTTGTTATTGATGTGACCTCGGATGACAAGATGTTGGAGCTGTCCCTGGTTGAAAATATTCAGCGTGAGGATTTGAATCCAATTGAAGTGGCCATGGCTTATCAGCAGTTGTTGAGAAAGTATGGATTAACGCAGGAGGTAGTGGCCAGGAAAGTGGGTAAGGATCGAGCCACGGTGGCCAACTTCGTTCGCCTATTGAAACTTCCCAGAGAGATTCAAAATAGTTTGCGTAAAGGTGAAATCTCTATGGGACATGCCAGAGCTCTCATGGGACTTTCCTCGGCAGGAACTCAGATTCAAATATGGAAAAAGGCAGTAAAACAGGATTGGAGTGTCCGTAAGGTGGAAAAAGTGGTGAGGGACAAATTGGAGGGGCCGGGGGAAGTAAAGAATAAAGAGATCCCGAAAAAATCTTCGTATTTGGTAGAAATGGAAGATGAACTGCGCTCCATTTTTGGGACGCGAGTATTCGTGAAGCCATCCAGTCGTGGCGGTAAGATTGAAGTTTCCTACTATTCTGATGAGGATTTGGTTAGAATAGTTGAGCTTCTATATAAAATCAAATAAATATGGACAGAATGAAAAGACACAACCGAAAAAAATATTTTTCCATCATTTTTGTACCGGACCAGGAGCAAAATCCGAAAAGCATTTCGATGAGTTATACTGTCGGCCGGCTGCTGATTGTGTTGATGGTCGTTTTAAGCGTTCATCTTATTCTAAGTGGTTATGGTTATTACCGGATATTTCAGTTAGAGAAGATATCCAATTTGCTCCAATATGAGAATCAGGATCTAAAGGCTCGGAATCGAAGGATCGAAGAGATCGTTAGGTTGTTTAATGAAATCCGAGTGACTGATGGAAAGATACGGAAGGCGTTTGGCAGTGAGCTGGGAATAAGAGAATATAATCTCCAGGATTTTGAAACTTTAAAATCACAGACACCTGCAAGAACGCCTGCCTCGACGGAACCGCAGCAGGAAGCTTCCCATTTGAGAATGCCAATGGCACAGATTCAAAACAGTCAATATTTCCTGACTGAAAGGAGTGGTGACTACTTCGATCCGGAGTATTTACCTACTCAATTACCTGTTGAAGGATATCTGACCACCCGTTTTCAGAAGGGAGGTAAGTTTCCGGCTCGAAGTCATAACGGAATCGATTTAGCCGCTCAGAAAGGCACGGTTATTCGAGCAGCCGGTGCGGGAATTGTCATATTAGCGGATTGGACTCCGGATTTTGGAAACGTCATTGTTATATCGCATGGTAACGGTTTTGTGACATACTACGCTCATGCGATGCGGTTATTAGTCGATCAGGGGACACGGGTTCGGAAGGCACAACAGATTGCACTGTTGGGAAGTTCGGGCAGGAGTTCGGCACCGCACCTCCATTTTGAAATCTGGAAGAATGGCGAGCCGTTGGATCCTGAGAAACTCATTTTTGCTTTACAGCGGAAAGAAGGAAATACGGGTTCATAAAATAATCGCTTTCATTTGAATGCACTATCCAAGGGAAAAATTGAGGAGAGGAGTATAGGTGTGAAAACTAAGGAGAGTTCGGAATTTGGTCGCGGTGGAGAACTCAATACAATTATTGGAAAAGGGACGGTAATCGAAGGGGAAATGAGAGTTCAGAACAGTATGCGAATCGATGGAAGGATTAAAGGAAAGATTAGTATCACAGAGACAGCGATTATCGGAAAGGATGGTGAGGTCGAAGGTCGTATCAATGCTAGACATGTGATGTTGGCCGGGAAAGTTCAGGGAAATATCGTTGCTTCGGGAAAAGTACTACTGGAATCGAAAGCATCGGTTTTGGGGAATATTAAGGCATCTCGATTAGTCGTTGATGAAGGCGCTCTGTTTGACGGCAATTGTCATATGAAGGAAGGAAAAGAATTAAAAGAATCTACTGAAGAAGGGTCCACCGTAAAGAATACCGGAGAATAATGACCTGCTGTAGGGCAATTATTTTCCAGTCCGGATAAGATTTTCGTATTATCAAATCCGTATTTTTAGAAATAAAGTATAAAATAGCATTTTCGTGCACAATCAGCCGATATGATTCGTGCCCATAATATCAGTCTATATTTAAAAAAGTAAAGCGTTTACACTGCCAATTCATACATGTATTTGCAGATTTTTCCACTGAATAACGCAAAGTTCATACAGTTATGAGGTGGTGCGCTTTTTGCTTACAGAATTCTATGATATAAATAAATTTTAAGCATTTTAAAAAAAATCTTGAGTATTCAATCATATGAAGAGGGTGATTAGATGGACATTAAATTAGAGAATCTGATTGAAAGGTTAAAAAAAGAAGGTGTGGATGGAGCCCAACAAGCCTCAGAACAAATATTAGAAAAAGCCAAACAGGATGCAGAATCGATTATTGGTGATGCGAAAAAGAGAGCTGTTAAAATTATCGAGGATGCTGAAAATCGGGCAGCAAAATTTCAGGAAAATACAGAATTAGCCCTGCAACAAGCGGCCCGTGATGCAGAATTGTTATTAAAAGAAAGATTGATATCATTATTTGACAACGTATTTAAAAAAGAAGTAACCAGCATCCTTACACCCGATTTTCTCAAAGAGCTGATTTTGAAAATTGTGGCCCAATGGGCAGAGAATCCTCAATTGGAAATTAACCTTAATGAAAAAGATATAGGGAAATTGGAGAAGCTGTTGATACAGAGCTTGAAGGGTGAACTGAAAAAATCGATCACAATAAAACCAAGCAGTGATATTGCCAAGGGATTTAAAATTGGATTAAAGGGGGAGGATGCATATTATGATTTCTCGGATAATAGTATCTCGGAAATGTTAAGGATGTTTCTCAATCCAAAGATTAGAGAAATGTTAGATAAAAAGAATGGATAGGTTTTACTACATTATTTCTCAGCTTCCCATGTTATTTTTTGAAAAAGAATCTTTTATGACTATCGATATTTTTCTTATGGAAGCAAAAAAATGGTTGTCAAATCGTGATTATCGTGTCTTATCCCGGATTCTCATCGATGATACTTCGGTAGAAAAAAAAGACTCCCACCTTTGGCAGGAATATAAAAAATTTGAACTTCGATTCCGTACTGATCTGGCATTATGGCGTCAATCAGTCCATGAAGGGCGGGAGATCAAAATGACAGGTTTTCCAGTCTCCAATGTGAAGGATGGAAATCCTCTGGAGGTGGAAAAGAGATTACTGGCTCACAGGTGGCATTTTTTAGAGGAGATGGAAAAGGAGCATCATTTTGATTTTGGATTTTTAATTATCTACTTTTTAAAATTGCAGATATTGCAGAGGTTATCTCTATTTAACAAAGAAAAAGGAGTTGAGGTATTCAAAGATATCATAGCGACCAAGTCTTTTGAGCCATTGGAGGAGATTTGGAAAGATGATTTAGAGGGAAGGAATCAAAAGGTATCGGAAGCTGCTCCAAAACCGAGTTAGGTAGTGTATGCTCATGTCTGATTATTATGGCATCATTTGAAAACGATCTTTTCAAAAAGAAAGATAAGAATGCAATCGCAACATAACAGGATGACAGAATGAAAGATCGAATGGGTACTATTCAAGGTATTAATGGCAATATGCTCACCGTTGCTTTCAATGGCAGTATCTCACAAAATGAAGTGGGTTTTGCTATCCATGGACAAGAACGGCTTAAATCGGAGGTCGTCCGCATTCAGAATAATCTGGCATTTCTTCAGGTTTTTGAAAGTACAAAAGGTTTAAAAGTGGGAGACCAGGTTGAATTTACCGGCGAGATGCTGTCGGTACAATTGGGTCCGGGTTTGTTGGGTCAGATCTATGATGGTCTACAGAATCCTCTTCCGGAACTGGCCGAATTATTCGGTTTTTTTCTCCCCCGCGGTGTCGTGCTGGAGGCACTGAATGCCGAATTAAAATGGCATTTCACACCCATTGTTAAAAAGGGGGATAAAGTATCAAAAGGCATTACACTGGGCCATGTTCCAGAAACACAGTTCACCCATCTTATCATGGTCCCATTTTATCTTCATGGAGAATATACTGTCGAGGCCATTAACAAAGAAGGGGATTATACGATCAAGGAACCTATTGCCCGACTCAGAAATGATCAGGATTCTGAGATTGAACTCACGATGCAATTCGATTGGCCGGTTAAGATTCCCATCATGGCATACAAGGAAAAGCTGATGCCGGTAGAGCCATTAACAACGAAAGTCCGAATCGTCGACACTTTTTTCCCCATCGCCAAAGGGGGAACTTACTGTATTCCTGGTCCCTTTGGTGCAGGGAAAACGGTTCTCCAGCAGATTACCAGCCGGTATGCGGAAGTAGATATTGTCATCATCTCGGCCTGTGGGGAACGGGCCGGCGAAATTGTAGAAACCATGCGGGAATTCCCGGAATTGGTTGACCCAAGGACTGGACGATCTTTGATGGAGAGGACTATTATTATTGCCAATACGAGTTCTATGCCAGTGGCTGCCAGGGAGGCTTCAGTATATACGGCGACAACCTTAGGTGAATATTATCGTCAGATGGGTCTGGACGTGCTTCTCTTAGCCGATTCCACTTCACGTTGGGCTCAAGCCATGAGGGAAGTCTCCGGACGGCTGGAGGAAATTCCAGGAGAAGAAGCCTTCCCGGCCTATCTTGAATCTCGGATCGCCGAGTTTTACGAAAGGGCGGGGCTGGTCGAACTCTATAACGGAGAGAAGGGGAGTCTAACCATTGGCGGAACCGTCAGCCCTGCGGGGGGGAATTTCGAAGAGCCTGTCACCCAATCCACACTCAAAGTGGTTGGCGCTTTCCATGGCTTGTCGCGAGACCGGTCGGATGCCAGGCGGTATCCGGCCATCCATCCCTTGGATAGCTGGTCAAAGTATACGAGCTCTGTACCTGCTGATATGATTGATACGGCTAATCAATTTTTTAGGAAAGGTACTGAAGTCCATCAGATGATGATGGTGGTTGGTGAGGAAGGCACATCTTTGGAGGATTTCATCATTTATCTAAAATCTGAATTTGTAGATAGCGTCTATTTGCAACAGAATGCATTTGATAAGGTCGATGCGGCCACATCCCCAGAAAGACAAAAATATATTTCCGGAAAAATCAATGAAATTCTGAAACAGAATTTTTCTTTTAAAGATAAAGAGGAGGCTCGAAATTTCTTTTATGATATGAGGCAGAAATTCATTGATTGGAATTACATGGAATTGCATTCCGATGAGTTTAAGGAGCAAGAAAAAACACTACATGATATGTTAAGAGGAATGGCTAAAGATGAGAAGAGTGTATAACAAAATTTTAAGTATCGTTGGGAATGTCATAACGGTTAAGGCGACTGATGTTGCGTACGAAGAACTGGCAGAGATTACGACTCAGCGGGGAAAGTCATTGGCACAGGTGATCAAACTGGAAAATGACATTGTATCCCTTCAGGTTTTTGCCGGGAGTCGTGGCATATCCACGAGTGATGAAATTCGTTTTCTAGGCCACCCCATGCAGGTGTCATTCTCCGAGAGCATGCAGGGACGGATATTCGATGGCAGTGGTGTGCCGAGGGATCACGGACCTTCCATAACGGAGCATATTCTACCCATTGCCGGTCCTTCGGTCAATCCAGCCAAACGTATTATCCCCAAGCGAATGATTCGTACGAATATTCCCATGATTGACGTGTTCAATTCTCTCGTGGCTTCTCAGAAACTGCCAATTTTTTCAGTATCCGGAGAACCTTACAATGAGCTCCTGGCCCGGATCGCTCTACAGGCCGAAGTAGACATGATCATTCTTGGAGGCATCGGGTTGAGATTTGATCAATATATATATTTTAAGAACGTATTGGAAGAAGGCGGTGCCCTCAGTCGGTCCGTCTTTTTTATCAACACTGCTTCAGAACCCGTTGTAGAAGGATTAATGGTTCCGGATCTCTGTCTGGCCGTGGCGGAAAAATTTGCATTGAGTGGAAAGGATGTGCTCGTTTTATTGACCGACATGACGAATTTTTCTGACGCCCTCAAGGAAATTGCCATCACTATGGAACAAGTGCCTTCCAATCGAGGCTATCCGGGTGATTTATACAGCCAATTGGCACGAAGGTATGAGAAAGCAGTGGACTTCGAAGATTCCGGTTCCATCACGATATTAGCAGTGAGCACGATGCCGGGTGATGATATAACCCATCCTGTACCGGATAATACAGGATATATCACAGAAGGACAATTCTATTTACGAAACGGACGTATTGAGCCATTCGGATCCTTGAGCCGTCTGAAACAGCAGGTGAACAAGGACACGAGAAAAGATCATCGGGCCATTATGGACGGTATGATCCAGTTGTATGCCCAGTATTTGGAGACCGAAGAAAAACGGGCCATGGGTTTCCGAATGAGTCCGTGGGATAATAAACTCTTAAAATATGGACAACTGTTTGAATCTGAAATGATGGCTCTCTCGGTTAATATTCCCTTAGAGCAAGCCCTGGATAGGGGATGGGATATCTTGGCCACTTGCTTTAAACCTGAGGAGACGGGTATGCGTACTGAGTTGATAAAGGCGTTCTGGCCCAAGAATTTGAAGGATAAGAAGATCGAGCCTGAAAAAGACGAGTCGCCAACACCAACGTGATTTGAAGTTAAGACAACAATGGCAAAAATCCGATTTACGAAAAATGAACTCAAGAGGCAGAAGGATAATCTGAAGCGGTTCACCCGTTATCTGCCAACGCTGGAACTCAAGAAGATGCAGCTATTGCAGGAGATTCGTCGCATCCAAGGGGAGATTGACAGACTCCAGGTGGAATTAAAACGGGTTGAAGGGGAGGTGAACCGGTGGGTGGATGTATTTGCCGAGGATGTCAATTTCAGAAATTATATCAAATTGACCGATCTTCGGTCGGGTCATGGGAACATAGCCGGAATAGATATTCCGATTTTTGAGAACTTGATTTTTGAAGAAATAGAACTCGATTACTTCAATACACCCTTCTGGATTGATAAGGGGATTGAAGTCTGCAAGGAACAGATAAAACGCAGAATCGAATCGGCGTTTTTTGAAAAACAGATCGAAATCATCCGGGAAGAACTGCGGATTACGATACAACGGATAAAGCTATTCGAAGAGGTCAAGATCCCCGAAGCCAGGGAAAATATCCGGATGATTCAGATATTTTTAGGTGATCAACAGACTGCTGAAGTCGTGAGAGGGAAAATTGCCAAAGCCAAGATCGAGAAAAAGAAATTAGTGGGTGGTCTGATATGATCGTCAAGATGTACAAAGTAATCCTCCTGTTGAGCGCGAAACAGAGAGAGGCTGCCCTTGAAAAGTTGCGAAGTCTGGGAGTGCTTCATATCCAATATGTCCAGAATCCTCAGCACGAAGATATAGATGCTTTGCAAACGGAGGCTGCTCATATAGAAAGGGCACTTCAAATCATTGGGGATGAAAAAAGTGCTCAAAAGAATGTTGGAAAAGAGAAAATATCGACGGTTGTAGAAAAAATCTTGACGCTTGCCGAAACCAGAAAGCGATTAACTGGTGAATTAGAGGAGTGTTTAGAAACATATCGCTGGTTTCAGAAATGGGGGGTCATTTCATATGCATCCGTCCAGAGCCTGAAAGAAGTCGGAGTATTTGTCCGGTTTTATGTTGCAGATAAGAGCGCGTTAACAAGGCTTGTGGCCGATAAACCGATACATATTGCCAGAGAAGATAAGCATTCGATATGTTTTGCCTACTTTGCGGAATCGACAGAAGACAGACTCGATTTGAAAGAGGAACGCATACCAGAAGTTGAGGTTGCCTCCCTGGAAGCAAACATAGAACATATTCAAAAAGAAATGAAAAAGGTGGATCAGGAATTAAAGAAATCGAGGGGTGTTGGAGATTCTTTGATGGCTTATCGGGACGGATTAAAGAAACGAATTGAATTCAATGAAGTGAAATACAGCATGGGGGAGGAGGATCGCTTTGGATATCTCCAGGGATTCTGTCCTTTGGAGTCTGCTGTCAGAATCAAGAAAACGGCCGATAGAGAAGGGTGGGCTTATATCATACAAGAACCGGATAATCCCGGTGAGGTGCCTACACTGATTCGGAAACCCAAATGGTTACGGATTATCGATCCTCTCTTTAAATTTATGGGTACCGTGCCGGGATATGATGAATACGATATCAGTTTCTGGTTTCTGTTTTTCTTCAGCCTTTTTTTTGGAATACTCATCGGAGACGCAGGGTATGGACTGGTTTTTCTGGGCCTTACCCTTTTCGCTTCGAAAAAGGCGGGCAAGAAAGTGCCAAAGGAGCCGTTCCGGCTGGTCACAGTCCTCAGTGTGGCCACCTTGATTTGGGGATTGATTACGGGGAACTGGTTTGGATTTGAAAGGATTGCACGAATTCCTTTTTTGGATCGTTTTGTCATCGATCAAATCGATGGTTTTGCCAGTGATAATAGCATGTTCATGATGCATTTATGCTTTGTGATTGGCATTGTCCATCTAAGTATCGCCCATGGGATCAGGGCCTTCAGAATCATAAATTCTCCACGGGCATTGGGCGAGTTGGGTTGGATATGCATACTCTGGACGCTGTTTTTCGTTGCGGGAAGCCTTGTAATCGGCCAGCCGATGCCGTCATTCTGGTCGTATCTGTTTGTTGCCGGAATCGTCCTGGCATTGGTTTTTTCCAATTTTCAGAAAAATGTTTTAAAGGGGATGGGGCAGACCCTGGGGGATATGCCCCTCAGTATCATTAGTTCATTTTCTGATGTTGTCTCTTATCTGCGGTTATTCGCTGTGGGTTCTGCATCCGTAACGGTCGCTTCGAGTTTCAATAATATGGCCATTGGAGGGGGCATTCATTCTATTGTGGGTGGTTTGATTGCAGCACTCATTCTGTTTCTCGGCCATTCATTGAATATTATGTTGGGAATGATGTCGGTCATTGTCCATGGTGTTCGTTTGAATATGTTAGAGTTTTCCGGACATTTGGATATGCAGTGGGCCGGAAAAAAGTATCAACCATTTAAAGAATGATCATTAAGAATTGAATATTTAAATCAATTAAGAAAGGATGGAATTATGACTGGATTGGGTGATTTGAATGTTTCCTTGATTATAGCCGCCATTGGCTCTGCGTTCGGCACAGGAATAGCGGGAATGGCTGCGGTTGGTGCCTGGAAGAAGGCGTTTTCACAGAATAAAGCAGCGCCGTTTATTATTATCGCGTTCGTTGGGGCCCCTTTGTCCCAGACCATTTATGGTATGATTTTACGAAATGCCATACTTGCCGCCAAGTGGGAGCCCAATACGATGCTTTGGCAGGTCTTGATCGGTGGTCTTGCCGGTATTGCTATGGGATTATCTGCCTTTTTACAGGGGAAAGCAGGAGCGAAAGCTTCGGATGCCCTTGCTGAAACGGGCCAGGGATTCGGTAATTATATCATGGTGGTGGGAGTCATTGAAACTGTGGCTCTTTTTGTGATGGTGTTTGCAATGACGGCACTACCCAAAGCATAACATTTTGTTTATTATGTTATTTTTGTAAAATTTGTTACAAGAGAAATCAGTTGTTTTTTCTCTCATCAGAGCATTTTTTTAGGAGGAACTTATTTTTATCATTGACGTGTACAATACGGTATATTTTTTGCACAATAGTAAGAAAATTATTGACTATTGGCCGATTTTTAGCCATATTATTGAAATTGAATAATTCGGCGATAGAGACTCGGCCATTATTTCGTTCTAAATTTAAGTTTTTCAGTAGGCGATTGGATTGTGACCGAACCGTTCAGAATATTGAATTTCGAGGCATAACGAAAAAAGAAATTACAAATTGAAACGGATCCTTCGTTTTTGAAAATATCGTCGAACTGAAAAGACACGTACAAAATTCTTAGCCTTGGTTGGGGAATCGATGAAGAAAAGCTGGTCTCTTCGAAATTGCTTATTTCTATCCTTCCTTTTTCTGACTGTTGGAAGTTTCTTCTTTCATCACTCTCTTTTTTCTGCTCAGGATAATACCGCATCAGACATGGGTGTCAAGTATTATGTTCAGTTACAACATGGGGAATTCCTACAGGCCATGATCCCCAAGGAACAGTTCCTCCTGGGGATTGTGATGAGTGTGAATCAAGAAATAAACAAACGCAGGTCAGAGGGAGCAGAATTGACAGATCTGGGTATCCAGGATGTGGTTCCTCCCGAAGAGGTTTTCATGGAGGAATACGGTCAGGAACTCGAAATGGTCATAGCACTGTTGGACGAAATCAATTTATTGGAGAGAAGAGCTAAACAGCAGGTGAATTTTCAGATTTTAGAAGCACTTTCAAAGTTGAAAAGCCGCATCCATGAGATTATTGAAGATGATCGCCTCCCTTTTGATGGTCCAAAACCCATAGAGGATCCGGATGATATCCAGGATTCTGTGGGGGAAAATGATATTTCGGGAAATGAATCCGGCGAACAGGTTCAATTGGACGATTTCTTTGAACAGTGGAAATACAACCGTATTATTGAATATAAAATGAAGTTGACAAAATACGAATTTCTGAGAACACGGTTGTTGCGGACGGCCACGGAAGATCAAGAAATACGGATGTTTCAAAGAGATTTGAAGAGGGCCCTATTGAGCTATTCGTCAGGGCATTTTTATTTATCCTGTCTCCAGCTTCAGGATGTTCTCGATACCTATTCCCGAGACCGACTCCTCGACGATATTCTTTATTTCCGCAGTGAATCTTCTTATGGATGTAACTATCTTGATGAGGCTCTGACCGGTTATAAGGGATTGATAGCCGAGTATCCGGAATCCCCATACTCGGCCAAAGCATTGGTAAAAATTATTTATATTTATTATATTTACGGCCAATACGATAAACTATATGACCTGTACCAGCAAGTATTGTCCCGCAAGGAGCATCTGGATGCGGAATCCTTTGGTACCGTTTCCTATTTAGTTGCATTCGCTCAGTTCAAGGCAGGACATTATGAGAATGCCCTCAATTTTCTGGGAAATTTGGAACCCGGTATGATGTATTTCTTCCCATCTCTCTATCTTTCGGCGGCTTGTTACTCAAATATCGGCAAGGATGATTTGGCCTTATCGATTTATCACAGATTGGTTGAGGAGAAGGACCGGGGTAGGAAAGATCCAATCCTTGCACAAATCAAGAACAACTCGCTTCTTAAGTTGGGATTAATGTACTATGAACTGAGTGAAAATGAACGGGCGACTCTATACTTCGACCGCGTGACAGAGGATTTCCAATATTATGATCTGAGTGTCATGGGAAAAGCCTGGAGTGCGTTTAAGTCCAGGAGGCCGGGTGTCGCCCTCCAGAATGTTGAATGGGTGTTAGAAAATTCCATGATCTCAAGCTATGTCTATGAAGCAAGAGTCTTGGCGGCGAGTTCAAAGGAGCTTCTGGGTCATTCCGAAGAGGCCATCGAAGATTTAAAGAATGTATTTCAAACAGGGAAGCAGGCAGAGCGCATCGAACAGCAATCCCCGAATCGAAGGATATTGATACAAAAAACTCAAGATGCCGAAGCATATCAGCAACAAATGCAGAAGGAACGAGATCGTGAAATGCTGGCTGCAATCCAAGAAATTCGGCAGTTATTGTCGAACTCGAATTCCGACTTCAAGACATGGGAATCTGAACAAACCGAATCCGATTATAATTTTACCGGTGCAATGACAATGCTGACCGATAAAATCGAGGTTTTAGATCGTTTTGAAGAGCAGGCCAGGGACAGCGGAAACAGTGCCCTATTGGAGGAAATTCGAAGTCTCCGAAGTGATTTAATTGATACGCTCGATGATCATAGATATAGAGCATCTGAAGCCACACAAGAGCCAGAAGAGGATCCCATGATTCTTCGAATGGGAATGGCAGATTATTACAAGTACATATTCCGTTCTCTATTAATGCAAACGCTTCGGGAGAAAGAACAAACCAGGGATGATATCCGGGAGGCTGAAGCCCTTCTCAGGGAGGCTCGAGAACAGGACAATTTTAACCTCGGTATTCGCATGGAAATCACAAAAGAGGAGTTACACGATTACTTTGGAAAGCTGAATCAGCATGAAGTTTGGCTTCGAGAGAATTTTCCTCAGGAGTTGCGAGTGGAGCTCGATCAATGGGCCTCGTTTAGTGGATATGGAATTAGCAATATCAATTTCTCAAGGATCAAAGAAAGTGATAGGCAGATTGCCCAAATTTCTCAGAACATCGATGCTATAGATCGTGTGTTTGATACCAAGAAAAAGGATTTAGAAAATCGAATTCAGGGATTGTTGAGTGACGTGGCGAAGATTGAGGAACAGATGCTTCAGGAGGTCTCCATAAGGGAACAAAAGGAAAAGGATCGATTTTTCAAAACGGAATATTTTAATCGACAACGGCAGGAGTCTGTGACGGGGAAACTTCGCGAAAATCCGGATTTAAAGAAGAAGGTGAAAAAATGAACCGCAGAAAGTTCTGCATTCTTGGGTTGATGGGCATATGGATGGGATTCATCCAATCCGGTTTATCGCAGGTGAACCCTTCGGTTATCGATTCTACTTTATGGATTCTCTCTCTTCCGGAACTTCAAAGTCATCGAGCTTATTATGTCCAGGAATTACAGGTGCTTCAGGAAGAGAAACAAAACCTGATCCAGAGAGGAATCGATGATGGTGAGCGGCTTCTTGAGATGAAGCCCGATACCGAAGTTATTGATGAAATCCTCATTCGGCTGGCCGATTTATACTATTATAAAGAAAAAGATGAATATATCACACAAATGGAATTGTACGACGAAAAATTGGATCAAGGACTCATTGAAGAACTTCCGGAAGAACCGCGATTAGATTACAGCAGATCTTTAGAAATATATCAGCGAATCATTGATGAGTTTCCCAACAGTGAAATGGTGGATGATGCCGTTTATAATAAAGGTTTTCTGTTTGAAGAAATGGGACAGAATCAAAAAGCGAATCAGATATATCAACATCTCATCAATGCCTACCTTGAGAGTAAATATGTCCCTGAATCTTATATGAGATTGGGAGAGTTTCATTTCAATCCGCCGGTGAATGAAATAGACCAAGCTATTTTTTATTATAAAAAGGTACTCCAATATCGAGATAATCCCCGTTACGATGAGGCCCTCTATAAAATAGGTTGGAGTTATTATCGGTTGAGTGAGTACCCGGAGGCCATCAGTTATTTTACGACATTGATTGAGGATTTGGAAGCTGTTGAAAAATATGATGCTTTGGGCCTCGGAATTCGTGCAGATCTCCGTGGAGAAACGATCGATTATATTGCCATCAGCTTTATCGATTTTGGCGGACCGATCAAAGCTCGGGAATACATCGAAAAAATCGGAGATCCGGAGTGGGGGTGGGATGTTCTGAAAAAGTTAGGGAACATCTACATGCAAGAAAAGGAGGATTATCCGAATGCCATCGCCGCTTATCAGACATTGCTCGGATTTGCACCTACATCCCCTGAAGCACCCGTCATTCAAAGAAAGATTGTAGACTGCTATCAATCCCTCAATGATGAGATACAAGCATTCAATTTTCGTCAAGAGTTATTTCTAACTTACAAATCTGATGGAACATGGTGGAGAGAAATCACCGATGAGAAAGCCAAGTTGCAGGCATATAAACTGGCTGAACAGGCATTGCGCGAAAATATCAATAGTCTCTTAAAAAAGGCCGAAGAAAATTCCAGTGAATCTCTCTACAAAGAGGCGGTAGACCAGGGGAAAACATATTTGGAAACTTTCCCTGAGGATCTCAACGCATATACGATCCGCTGGAATGTTGCTTTGATTCTGGATACAAAACTTCATTTATACACAGAATCTCTTCAGGAGTATTTGACAATCAGTATGGTTTATAATGAAAAAAAGTATCAAGAATTTGCCCGTGAAAAGGGATTGTCTACGATAAAAGACGCGGCCGAGAACGCAGTTGTCGTAGCCGATTCTGTTGTTCAAAGGGAATGGCGGCAATCGAATGGAGTGCAATCTGCCTCAGGTGAGAATGGAACAAAGGAACCCATCCCCCTCACTGCGGCCGAGAGCTGGCTTGCCATGGCCTATGACAATTATATTAAACTCTTTCCCTTTGATAAGAATGTACCCAAGATTATGGCCAATGCCGGAGCCTTATACTATACACATAATCAGTACGCCGAGGCGGTGAAATATTTCAAGACGCTTATGAAATACTTTCCCCAGAGTGAAGAGGTACGGTATGCACAATACTCGATCCTGGAGAGCTACTTTGGGAAAGGGGATTACAAGAGCGCCGAGATTCTTGCTAAGAAGCTCATGGAGGAGAGTCAATCGGAAGAAATGAGACAGAAGGCAGAAAAGCGTTTTGGCGAAGCCATCTTTTTAAAAGCTCAGGCGAAAGCCGATGCCGGCCAAATCTCAGTAGCTGCCAGTGAGTTTTATCGAATGGCACTGGAAGTGTCTTCTCTTGAGTTCGCAGATCGTGCACTTTTCAATGCGGGAAGAGCATATGAAAAGGTGGGTGATTACCCATCAGCTATACGCGCTTATGAATTATTGAGAGTCTCATACAACGGTTCCCCTCTGTTGTTAGATGCCCTGAACAATCTTGCCTTTGACTATGGTGAAATTGGGGAGTATCAGAAGGGTGGGGAGAGGTATGATGCACTTGCTGACCTGAGAAAGGAAGGGGAAGGGGTAAGGGACGCGCTTTATAATGCCTTTATCTTTTACGGCAAGGCGAACAATTGGCTGAAGGCTGTTGAAGCAGGTGAAAAATATGTGGACCGATATCCGGATAACAAGGATGCCTCAACCATTTATTTCAGTGTTGGGAAATTCTATCAAAAGATGAATAATGATGAAGGGTTTAAACGAGTATTTTCAGATTTTGCCCTACGCTTCCCCGATTCTCCCCTGAGTTTAGAAGCTTATTTTAACCTGGGAAAGTTTTATCTTGAAAAGGATTCTACCGCTTTGGCTGAGACGACTTTTCTAAAAGCCTACACAATGAGTAAATCCCTTAAGGCAGGCGCTTTGGAATTTAATAATTATTACGCGGTCGAGGGATTATTCTTTGCCAGTCGACTGCTTCATGATCGGTTTAAGCAAATTTCCTTTTTTCTCCCCCAAAACACTCTGAATCGGCAGGTTACTCAGAAACAAACTTTACTCCGGCAACTCGTGAGCCAACATACCAGAGTTGCGGCATTCAGGACACAACGACTACCAGAATCGGTTTTTCGAATTGGAGAAGCTTACGAAAATTTTGCACAGACCTGGAATAATCAGGAAGTTCCGCCAATGAATCCGACTTCCCGGGCTATCAAAGAAAAGGAGATCAATGAGCGGACAACACAGATATACAATCAGTCACTTACGGCATACGGGAGGGCGATGCAGGTTCTGGAAAGAGTGATGGATAATGCCAATAATGTTGCACAAAATCCGGATACGACGGATTCGTCCGCTGCGGATACTCTTACGACTTTCACACAGTTCTGGTATGAGAAGACAAAAGAAAAAATTTCAGAGACACTCTATCGGATGGCCGAGGTCAATGCCAGATCGATCGATCGGTTACTCAGGGTACCCGTTCCCGGGGATCTCAAAGAAATTGCCCGACTCGAATATCGAAGTCAGGTGCTGAGCAAGGCAATCAAGCCCCTTTTAGATGTGGTTGTTGAAACCCATTACCGCAATTTGCATGTTGCAGATAGTCTTGGGTTGGAAAACCAGTGGATTGAAGCATCCAGGGATAAAATCCTATCATCGTTAATTCTCTTGGGGCAGAAGTATGATGATCTTGCCTTCGATGCCCTGAGGGAATATGAAGGGCGTGTAGAGGATTACCGCAAAACGACTCTGAATGACAAGCAGAGAGCAGAAGATGACGCAATTAATACTATCGTCAACCTAATCGAGTATTCAAAATCGTATTCCCGGGTCACCCTCGCTTTTTATAAGAAAGGGATTGAGGAAGCAACAAAGACCGGATTTTCCACTTCTGAAATTCTTAGTACTCAAGACGAGACGGTTCGATTTGTTCTCAGGTTGGCTGATTTCTTAGAAAAATTAATTATAGGCGGCAATGAGGATCAGCAGAAAGCCGAGAAACTGTTTCAAGAGGCAGGAGAGCTTCTGTATGAAGATGCCCTTGCTGTCTTTGAAGATAATGTTTTCTTTCTCAAACAGAACATGAAGACCTTATTGGAAAATGCATATACAATTGAAAAGGACTTCAAATTAGCGAGTCCATCAGGAGGATGGATTGGTGTTCGTTTAGTGAGGATGGATCCAGATACATATTCGAAACAACTCAACATCCCGATTGTGAGCAAAATCGCTCGTACGGACACAACCTGGTGGTTCTCCCCATCATATCAAGATGGATGGGAAAGCCTTGATTTTGAAATGATTGGCTGGTATCACCCCAGAAATCGAATGGATTCGGATTTATTATGGGATGTGAATCATACACATTCGAGTGAAGACGGCTCTCAAGCTCAACAGAGTCGTTCAATCTATATTCGTAAGGAGATCCTTATTCCCGGATATCCGATTTCGGGGAAGCTGTCTTTCTCCACAACTTCTCCCCATTGGATTTATCTGAATGGATTGAACGTAACTGAAAACAGCGACGAGGAGGCTTTTCCTTTATCAAAACACCTTAGACAGGGGACGAACTTAGTCGCTTTGGAATTGTCGACAAAAGGGGACAGTTCCATGGAAGGAAGTATACTCATTCAATTCATCCCCGAAAGAGTTTTGCCTCAAAGAATGGAGGGCAATTGAACATGAAGTTTCTATTTCATTTTTCGATTGTTTTTATACTATCCGGAGTTCATATGATTATGGCACAGAATTCAAACTCAGACTCGACGAAAAAGGTCATCGAGGCACAAATCGCTCAAACAGATTCGGCAAGCGGGGAAATGGTATTGGGTGTCATCGAAATTAAAGGTAGGGTAGAGAAACCCGGAGTCATTATCATTCCCAAACGTGTGGAGCCGGAAATCGGAGAGATGGAATTGGAAAGGAGTTTTCAGAAAGAAGTGAAGGAGGGGGTCGGAGAGATTCCAAAGCCTCAAAAGGAACTGCGACGCTTGGAAAGAGTTAAAAGTATTAAGAAAACAGTTGAACGGAAGCGAAAATGATATTATATTCTTATTGGAACACGTTTCGAACGGAGGTACTATATGGCTGAATTTTGGCATAGTTTCAGTCCAGGATTGAGTGGTTGGCTTTTCATGTGGATATTATTGTTTGTGGCTGGTTTTATGGTTGCCATTGCCATCGAAAGAACGCATTATATTTACATAGTATCAAATATTAATGCTCACAAATTTATGGCACAGATTAGAAAATTGGTGTCGGCGAAAGATTTCAAACGGGCTATTGCCCTGTGCCGCAGTGTCAAAACAAAGGCTCTTCCCCAAATTGTTCTTGCCGGTTTGCTCAAGGCAAGTAAGATGAAAGTCCCTGACTTTCGCTCTATTCAGAATGCAGTGGATGAGGGGACATTGGAGGTGATTCCAAAACTTCAAGCGCGAACGAATTACCTGGCGATGATTGGGAACATTGCCACACTTATTGGATTGATGGGTACGATTTATGGACTCATACTGGCCTTTCGTTCCGTTTCAGCACCGGGGATCGATGTGGCAGAGAAGTCCCGTTTATTGGCTCATGGTATCTCTGTGGCCATGAATACAACTTTAACTGGACTTGCGGTCGCCATCCCATCGATTCTTGTTTATACGGTTCTTCATAATAAGACCACGAGAATCATCGATGAGATCGATGAGCATGCGGTGAAACTTATCAATCTTATCACACAAGAGGAATAGAAACAATGGCATATCGGCCTTCCAGACGGAGTAAGCATGAGTTTGCGTTGGTCCATACGAATATCACTCCGATGATGAATCTTATGGTCGTACTCATTCCTCTTCTCCTGACTTCCGCCGAGTTTGTGAGACTGGGTGTCATCGAACTCAATCTTCCTCCAGCCGCTTTAGGTCCGGAGGGAGAGATGCTGGCCGAATTTCCGCAGGAGGAAAGAAAAAATCTAGATCTCACCGTTACGATCACAGATAGGGGCTTTTTCATCTCAAGCTCGATGGCTGTGTTGGCAGGCGACCGGGCAGGAGAACCCTCTATCCCTTTGATGAATGGAGAATACGATTTTCACACCCTATCGGTTAAACTTTTAGAGATTAAGAGAAAAGCAGCGAACAACTTTCCGGATTCCGAACAAATTATTATCATGGCTGAACCAGATATAGATTATCAAACGGTGATTAGTACGATGGATGCTGCACGATCAATAAATATAAATGGTTTAGCCGAGGAATTATTCCCTGAAGTTTCTCTGAGTGCGGGGATCTATTGAGGGAGTGCAAGGGACAAAATCTGGGAGTAAATATTTAGCGAGGCATTGCCTCAAACGAAAGGAGTTGCTGGCTACTGGCTGACAGCTATCGGCTATCAGCTTACCGTTTTTAACCAGTTACCAGTGGCCAGAAGCCAGAAACCAGAAACTTAAATATTACATTGCAGGTTAAAGATGGCCTTTATCCCATCCCATAAAAAGAAACATAAGTCGACACCGGGTGAGGCACGGCTTCAATTGACTTCCATGATGGATATGTTTACCATTATTCTCGTTTTTTTACTGAAAACGTATTCGACCCATGGACAGTTGATTAATCCTTCTCAGGATCTCACCCTGCCATCCTCGATAACCCAGCATTTGCCAGAGTTGGGACTGGATGTGATAGTCTCTTCCGATTGGATACTGGTAAACGAAAAAGTGGTAGAGAGAACGAAAGATGTCATGGATCAGGAGGGATATATTGTCCAGGGGCTTCAGAAGGAACTTCTCGTTTATGCTCGAGAAGCGGAGAAAATGGAAGAGATGTACGGTGCCAAATTTTCTGGGAAGGTCACAATCCAAGGGGACAAGAATTTACCCTATCAGTTACTCATTAAGGTCATGGCTACTTGTGGCCAGTCGGATTATCCAAATATGCGGCTGGTCGTGTATACGGAAGAGAGATGATGGGAGACGCTACTACAGTCAAAATATCGAAATCGGTGGAGGAGAGTATTGCCGATGATTTTCGTAAATCCTTCTTCATGGATTGGGATTGGCGGTTTCTAGCGATCCTTTTTATCTGTGTTTTTATTGAAGGAGTGGTCGTGTATATCCTGGCACAACGGCCTGTGCCGGAATATAGTGCGAGGGAGATCGCTCGAATCCAGGAACGATTTGCCAATTTCGTTTTGGGTGAGGATCTCGACAGAAGGCGAACAGGCGCGATTGCTTCTTCTACGGGAACCGCAATGTCTGAGGGTGAGGAGGGGGTTTCCGAAGAGTTGGGCGAGGGAGGAGAAGGAGAAGGCGAGGGAGAGGGAACAGGTGGCGACGAGGGAGGAACTGGTACCGGTGACGGGACAGGCGAGGGCGATGCAGGTGGATTCCGGCGACCAACGAGGGTTGAAGCTGCCGAAGCCAGACGTCGTACTCGTGAAGCCATCTCAAGGGAGGTAAGCAATCGAGGTATTCTTGGATTATTAACAGGGACAGGAAGGGCCGCAGAAGGAGAAGCTGTCTCAAGTCTATTTACTTCTTCGGGGACGGGAACGGGAGCAGATGAGGATTTGGACAAAGTGCTTTCTTCCGTGAATGGTTTGAGAGCGCAGGGTGGACTGGAGTCCGGTGGAGGTGGTGGTGGAGGAGGAGGAGAAGGTGGAGGAGGAGGACTCCGAGGGACACGATCGGGAAGGCAGGCAACGATTGATGATCTGGTGACAGAATCGGGCGGTGTACGTTCTCAATCCCTGTCACGACGGGGGGAACTCATAATAGAAGCGCCTGCCGAGGTGGCCGGACGTGGTAGAAAGAGTATTTATCGGAGTCCGGAAGCAATTCAGGAAGTTCTCTTATCTCATAATGCAGCCATTCGATACTGTTATGAGAGAGAACTGAAAAGGAATCCGAGTCTCAAAGGCAAGATTTCTATCCGTATTACGTTAAGTCCGGATGGCAAAGTGAAGGATGCGACAATTGTTACATCGACATTGAACAGTGAACGGGTAGAACGCTGCATCATCGCCCGGATTCGACTCTGGAAAGATTTTAAACCGATTGACCCCAGCGAAGGTGATGTGACGTTTCGACAGGTGTATACTTTCGGATATTGATTTTTTCAAGATTGAAAACTCAATATATTCTATTACTCTGAAAAACTTTGTTTTTTTAACAAAATTATTGATCGATGTTATACGGTGTTTGGGATGTGAACTTTAGGCACTTTAAGATCCTTCGCTCCGCTCAGGACAAGCTTTAG
>Ga0114922_10000405_pt1 | contig 41234 bp, 33 predicted proteins | sample AartaG_FD_100975 | JGI IMG/M metagenome (GOLD analysis project Ga0114922, IMG submission 100975) | Deep subsurface microbial communities from Aarhus Bay to uncover new lineages of life (NeLLi) - Aarhus_00045 metaG | ecosystem: Environmental > Aquatic > Marine > Oceanic > Sediment | place... | reverse complement strand
TACAAAGCCAATGGTGGATTGGCTGAAAGGTATGGTGGACTACGAACCGCAGACCGAGAATGGCTTGTATGACCTTCAGAGGCTGCAGAAGGCCACGTGGGGCAGGCTGGGGTATTAGATGGAAGTTGGCGGATAGCGCCGGCGGAATTGAAAGGAGTCTTAATATGCCATACAATCATTATGCTTTGCGAGGCGTAGTAATCGCAGCGCTATTGCCGGCAGTTTCAGTTCGAGTCGGATTTACGAGTTCTGCACAGCCTGCCCTGATGGAACAAAGCCTTGGTGCCATTCGGGACTGTATGGTTCGCTCACCGGCCCCGTGGCCGGAAGCATGGCGGAAGGAGTACGTAGATACCATTCGCCATGCGATTTCGTTGCACCAGGAAGCTACACAGTACGAGGCGAGATTGGAGATTCTGCGCAAGGGATTTGAACAGTACTGGGAGGGCCTCAAGAAGAGCAAGGAGAGGTCCGTGTTTGAAGTGCATCGTGCACAAATCAGGTGGTACACCGAGCATCTTATGGGCACGAAGCTTCTTAGCAAGGACGAAAGACAGAAGCTGCGCAATCAATACAATGACCTCTGGAATTACGCGGCATGCTTACTGTTGAATCAATTTCCATTTCTCGAGCCGAACACGGTACACATAGCAAAAGCAGAGCATTTGAGCCAATGCTATCTTAAGATCGAGGTGCCGCTGCTGCCTATCTACATGCACCCCTTATCCGAGACCCAGATGGGCATAATCAAGCAGCGCTGAATTATACCAGGGACAGTCAACTATTTTTTCTCAATATCAAACAACAAACCACAAAATTCCCATCAAAGAATTTCGTATCCTTCGATTACCTCTTCGACTACTTCGACGAAGCTCAGTATAAATGCGCCCAGGGTAAACTGTTGTTGTTTCCGCTCACAGATGCATCACGCCTTTAATCCCCGGTTAGATAACGACTTGATATCTCACGGGGCAAGGAAAGAAAATAACGGAAAAGGAGGGGAGAGGCAATGGATTTATAAAATAAAAAATCAAAATGTAAATAGCAAAATTACAAATCAAAATTCAAAGCAAATTGGGGCAATCACATGGGATTGCCCCTACGCGGGAATGACCCCATTATACCAATTCCATTTAAAGATTGCCGAAAGAATTATACATAATATAACTGGAAAGCCTGGATTTCTGCTTTCGCAGGAATGACAAGCTGAGGCAATCGGCAATCAATAACTAAAATTGGTATTAGATAACGATTCAAGGGGTAGTGCAGGAAAATGCCTTGTGATTTTTATTTTAAGGTTGTTTGATAACCTCGAAAAGGCAATTTTTTGGTTCTTCTGCAATAAAATTGATGAATATTGGCTGCTTTTCGGGTATTTTGTTATTCCAGTGTATCCCTGCGACGCAGGGTTTCATATGCCCGCTGTGCGGGCGTGATTCTATTTACTTTTAACTTTATCCGACAGAGGTTTTAATTGAAGGCCTTAGTTTACACTAAACCATATTGTTTTGAGTATTCAGACTTTCCCGACCCAGGAGTAGGTGATGATGAGGTACTGATAAATGTCAGGGCCTGTGGGATTTGCGGTTCGGACGTTCAGGGCTTCACGGGTAAGACCGGCAGAAGGATTCCCCCTTTGATTATGGGCCATGAAGCGGCGGGCATCGTTGAAGAGACCGGCGAAAACGTAAAGGGATACGAAAAGGGCGATAGAGTTTGCTTTGACTCGACCGTATATTGCAATAAGTGCCGGCCGTGCCGGAAGGGCTTTTTTAACCGCTGTGAAAGCCGGCAGGTATTAGGAGTTTCCACGCCGGAGTTCAAAAGGCACGGTGCTTTTGCCGAATATGTTGCAGTGCCGTGGTGGATTGTATCGAAGATTCCGGACAATATGTCGTTTACTCAGGCGTCCCTTTTGGAGCCGGCATCAATAGGTACTCATGCGGGCAATAGAGCGCCCATATCTACTAATGATACTGTTGTGGTTATCGGGGCCGGGACAATCGGCCTTTTCATTTTGCAGGCGGCCCGGCTGAGGGGTGCAGCCAGGGTCTTTGTGGCCGACATCAATGAATTTCGGCTTGGTGTGGCAAAGAAGCTGGGTGCGGATAAGGTCATCAATCCTCTTAAGTCTGACCTGAGAGAAACGATTTTCAAAGAAACAAAAAACAGAGGGGTGGATGTTACTTTCGAGGCCGTTGGATACGCGCAGACTTTTCTCGATGGAGTTTCGATAACAAAGACCGGTGGCCATCTTGTTGCCGTCGGTAATCTTGAAAAGGCCGCTGAGTTCAATTTACAGGAATTGGTCGCCAGGGAGCTGACTTTCACGGGTTCTTATGCCAGTTCGGGTGAATTTCACGATTGTATAGACTTAGTTGCCTCGGGCAAGATTAATGTCGAGCCTTTAATCAGCGATGTTTTGCCGTTGGAAGAGGGGCCGGATGCCTTTGAGCGATTGCTCAAGGCCGAGGAAGACTTGCTAAAGATTGTTTTGGAACCGTAAAGTTTGAGGAAGTGAAGATGCAGGACCTTTTTAATCTTTCCGGCAAAGTGGCGATTGTTACGGGGACCAGCCGCGGTCTGGGTCAGTATTTCGCCAGGGCACTTGCCAGGGCCGGGGCCGATTTGGTTATTACCAGCAGAGAGTTATCGAGACTGACCGGATTCAAGCAGGAAATAGAGTCTTTGGGTAGAAGGGCTTTGGCCGTCCAATTGGACGTGCTTTCGCAGGACGATATTGAAAATATGGTTCAGATGACTATAAAGGAGTATGGAAAAATTGATATTCTGGTAAACAATGCCGGCTTAAATATTCGAAAGCCAACTACGGAAGTTACTCATCAGGATTGGGACACCGTACTGGATACTAATCTCAAGGGCAGCTTTTTTTGTGCTCAAGCGGTTGCCAAGGAGATGATAAAACGAAACCCCGGCACCGCCGGGTATGCAAAAACCCCCCTTCGGGGGGGCAGGATAATAAACGTCGGTTCATGCACGTGTGTTTTCGGAATGGAGGGCATTGCAGCTTATACCGCAAGCCGGGGGGGTGTCCTGTCAATGACAAGGAGTCTGGCTGCGGAATGGGGCAAGTTCGGAATTACGGTCAATGTGCTGGCTCCCGGCTGGTTCAAGACGGCGCAAAACGCAGTTTTGTATGAGAACAAAGAGTGGGTGGATTATATTACGGAGCGTATTCCTCTGAATCGCCCGGGCCAGCCAAACGACCTTGATGGGACGGTTGTCTTTTTAGCATCGGATGCTTCTGAGTATATTACAGGACAGATAATTTTGGTAGATGGTGGATTCACGACGGGAGCAACGAAAGCAATAACCTGAGAATTTGTAATTGATTATTGGTTAAGGAGGTAAATATGGATTTAAGAGGAGTTGTTCTTGCGGGCGGTACAGGCTCGCGGCTTATGCCGCTGACCAAGGTTACAAATAAGCATCTGCTTGGCGTGGGGCAAAAGCCGATGATATATTACCCCATTGAGAAGTTAACTTCTATCGGTATTGAGGAAATTCTGATTGTAACCGGCGTTGAGCACATGGGCGATGTTGTCAGCCTGCTGGGTTCGGGAAAAGACTTCGGCTGCCGATTTACGTATAAGGTCCAGGATGAGGCGGGCGGAATTGCGCAGGCCCTTGCGTTAGCTGAAAATTTCGCCCGCGGTCAATCTCTGATAGTTATTCTCGGTGATAATATATTTGAAGGCAGTCTAAAAAGTTATGCCGATAAATTCATTGCACAAAAGACCGGCGCCAGGATACTCCTCAGGCAGGTTTCCGAGCCGCAGCGTTTCGGCGTTGCCGAGCTATCCGGAGACAAGGTTATTGGTATTGAGGAAAAGCCCACAGAACCCAAGTCGGATTATGTGGTAACCGGCATATATTTTTATGATGGGGCGGTCTTCGATATAATACGAACCCTCAAGCCGTCAGCTCGCGGGGAATTTGAAATTACTCACGTTAATGAGGCTTATATTAAAAAAGGCCAGTTGGCTTATGATATTCTCGAAGGCTGGTGGACGGACGCCGGAACGTTCGAATCGCTCAATAGAGCCAACGAATTGGTTGTAAAGGAGCCTCCGCAATGACGTTGATACTTGTGGCACGGTCTTCCAGGCCCTGAGTTCATCACGGGCAAGATGCCCGTGCCACAGGATGCTCGATGAGCATTATGGATTGGGAGATATCAGTATAAAATGGATGTTAAAGAGACAAAGCTGGAAGGTGTGCTGGTATTGGAGCCGGATGTATTCTCGGATGACAGGGGATTTTTTTTAGAGACCTGGAACAGCGGGCGTTATGAGAACGCCGGCATCCAGGGCCCTTTTTTGCAGGACAATATTTCATTTTCCAAGAGGGGTGTTTTAAGGGGCTTACATTTTCAATACCCGCAGTCGCAAGGTAAATTAATACAGGTATTATCAGGCGGGGTTGTGGATATTGCCGTCGATATTCGTAAAGGTTCTCCGACATTTGGTCAGTGGGTCGGTGAGGAACTTTCCGATGCGAACCACAGGCAGATGTATATTCCGCCGGGCTTTGCCCATGGATTTTGTGTTATAAGCGATACGGCGGTTTTTTCATACAAGTGCACCGATTACTATAATCCTGAGACTGAAAACGGGATCATCTGGAATGACCCGGACCTTAACATCGACTGGCCGATAAAGGAGCCCATCTTATCGCCCAAAGATAAAGAATATTCGAGACTTAAGGACTTTCTGCCTGACAAATTGCCGGATTTTGGGAGTCTCTGATGGTAGATGCCAAGGTTGCCATTTTGGGCGGCAGGGGGATGCTTGGTACGGATCTGGCGAAGGTCTGCAGGGAAGAAGGATTTGATGTTAAGGTATTTGATTTGCCGGAATTTGACGTCACCAACTCCCGGCAGTTGAGAGAAGCCGTCGATAGTGCAAAAATAATTGTCAATTGTGCGGCTTATACCAATGTCGATGGTGCCGAGAGTGAATCAGAATTGGCGTATCAAGTCAATGCAGAGGCAGTAGGGCGGCTGGGAGCTCTCGTTAAGGAAGCTAATGCCTGGTTGCTTCACATCAGCACCGATTTTGTTTTTGACGGCCGGTCGGACAGGCCCTACGTTGAGGCTGACCCTCCTAATCCTATAAATGAATACGGCAGAACTAAACTGGCAGGGGAGCAGCTTTTAGCCGAGAGCGGCTGCGGGTGTTGCGTAATGCGTGTTGAGTGGACTTACGGTTCAGCAGGTAATAATTTTGTTACCAAGATAATTCAAGGTGCAAAAACCGGCGGAACGATAAAGGTTGTTGATGACCAGACAGGTTCGCCGACAGCTACGACCGAAGCTGCCAAAGTAATCTGCAAATTATTGCGAATGAGACCGTCAGGTGTATTTCATTTCGCGAGTGCCGGCTATGTCAGCCGATACGAAACGGCAAAGTTTATATTTGACAACCTTTCGATGGATGTTAACCTGTTGCCCTGTAAAACAAGCGATTGGAAAACTGATGCTGACAGGCCTTTAAACAGCCGTTTCGATTGCAGCAAGATACAAGCTCTTCTTGACGAGCCGATTGAGCCTTGGCAAGGTCCATTAGAAAGTTTTGTGAGGCAGTTATGAAAAAGATTCTGGTTACGGGTGGTGCGGGATTTATAGGAAGCAATTTTGTGCGAATGGTGCTTTCCGAGCATCCTGATTGTTTTGTCGTTAATCTTGATAAGCTAACCTATGCCGGTAATCTTGAAAACCTCACTGAATTCTTAGAGCATCAAAATCACAAATTCATAAAAGGCGATATATGCGATGGCACGCTGATTGGAAAAATTATCGACGAATATGGAATCAATGCCATAATTAATTTTGCCGCCGAAAGCCATGTTGACCGTTCCATAACCGAGCCCAAAGTATTTATAGAGACCAATATTGCCGGTACGTTGACTTTGCTCGAGGCAGCACGGGACAACAACTTAGAGCGGTTTATTCAAATTTCAACCGATGAGGTGTACGGGGCGCTTGGTCCGGAGGGCAAATTTAGAGAGCAGACACGACTGAGTCCGAATTCACCGTATTCGGCCAGTAAGGCCGCAGCCGACCATCTCGTAAAAGCTTTCGGTCATACCTGGGGCGTAAAATATAACATTACCAGATGCTCGAATAACTACGGTGAATATCAGTTCCCTGAGAAAATGATACCGCTGATGATTAACAATGCCCTCAATGATAAAGAATTGCCGGTCTATGGCGACGGTTTATATGTGCGGGACTGGCTGTATGTGTATGACCATTGCACGGCTGTATGGCGGGTCTTGGAAAAGGCCCATCCCGGTGAGATTTATAACGTCGGGGGCTGTAACGAAAAGACGAATCTGGAAGTGATTGATGTAATACTCAACCGCCTGAGCAAACCAAAATCACTGATTAAGCATGTAAAAGACAGGCCCGGACATGACAGGCGATATGCCATTGAAGCTGACAAGATAATGAGTGAGCTTGATTGGGGGCCCTCGGTGAGCTTTGAGGAGGGTATTAATAAAACCATAGACTGGTACCTTCAGAACCAGGATTGGCTCGGTAACATTGTCTCCGGCGACTACCAGAAGTATTACGAATCGATGTACGGAAACCGCTAAGTCAAGGGGAAAGTCCTCATTAATGCCGGACCTCGTTAAAGGCAAAGTAACTATATGTATAGTGAATTATAAAACTGTGGACTTTATAAGACCGTTGAGCTGCCGCCCTCGGTAATGGGTCAATTTGTTTGCCATCCTGCTCACGCTACACAGGTGGTCAATCCGCAGGAATTTACTCTGCGAAAAAAAACCGTAAGAAATTGTCATCGACTTGTTAACAAAGTAATGTCGTCAGAAATCGTCAAAGGTATCCTGGGAGATGGTTCTTTGGACCAGTAACAGATACTTTTATCGCGGACATCTGCTTTAAAATTTCCATTTGACTGTTTCCCAAGCAGTCCTGTTGGTATTACAAAGACTCACCCTCCAGGGCATCTGTTTCTCATTTTCGTGGCTCATAAGTTTGTTTCTTTATTCAGCGGCTTTCACTTCTTCAGTTTATATATAACAATTGTTTTCCGGCTCTTTTCAAATTTTTTTGTAAAGATTTCTAAGTCATCTGTCTTGACCGAATCCCTGAAATCGGGACATATTTTATCAATATTCTTATCGATGATGATAAAATCTGCACCTTTTCGCCCGGCATTATTTATGACTTCCGCATAAGTGTCGCCTTCCAACTTATGCCACTTTGCCCCGGCATAGAAGGACTCCTGAGGAGACGGAGATACTACGGCAAAGTCTTTTTGTCCTGCATTTTCCTTTAACCAGTATCCAGCCTCTCTTTGAATAGCCCGATGCTCCCGGATTGGCCTTAGTGCTCTTGGCAAGCATATAGCCATAATTACAACTAAGATTATTATAGAAAATCGGCTTACCGTGCTTCTTCCGATCGACAAGCTCTTATCCTTAAATTTCTCTTGTAAACGGTAATCGATTTCCCAAAATCCCGTTCCCGCCCAACATAATGCCATAGGTACGCAGGCATAAAGATATCTGGTGTTTATTCCTGCAAAGACTACCAATACAGTAATCCTAAGCAGAATAAATGATAAGATATAGGCCTCACCAATTTTAAACCCTTTAAGTCTTTTGCGCCCGATTAGACCAAAAAAGAGAGGCAACAAAAATACAGAATAATATGCCCTTGCTAAATAAAATGGGATTCGAGGGACATTTGTAGATATTTTATATTTTAGTAATACCCCTGCTTTTTGAAGAGGAGTCTGATTATCACTGTCTGGTTTAAAGAAGGCGTCTATATTGTGCTCTTGGCGAGCGCATATTTGTAATTTTCCTGCCTCTTTAGAGACAAAGAATAAGTAAGGGAACAAGGCTATCATAAATATAATCAGGCAAAAGAAGCTGCTTATTAATTTCCAGCGAATTTCAGCTCTAAACTTAGGAAGATTTGTCAACCAAATCCACCCAAGCACTAAAAAGATTAATGCAAATCCTTCGAATCGAGTTAAAAAGATCAATGGCAACATCAGTCCGACCACTAAGAAGAGAGCCCATCTCCTCTTCTGAATAGCTATCCAGGAAAGGGATGCGATAGATGTCAGGAAGAAGTAATAAAGCGCCTCCGTCAAAACCTCACCTGAAGCCTGAAAGAGATAAGGATGTACAATGAAAAACAATACAGTCACCAAAGCAATTTGTCTATCAAAGATATTTTTAACCAAAAAAAACAGAGGAAAGACTGTCAATGAACCGAACAGGCAAGAGACCATCCTGCCGGAGAGTTCAAAATCCCGAAAAATATACGAAGCACCAGCGGTAAATATGGGGTAAAGTGGAGGCCAAATGGAACGGAATGCTTCGTGAAAGTTTCCCCCGGCAATCTCTTTAGCAAGCCACGCGTAGGCGCAACCATCATTTGCAATGCCACGGGCAGTCAATACCAAAAACGCCCTCAAAGCGAGGGTAACTAGAAACAAAATTAATATCTCTTTATTTCTGCTAAGTAACCTCATTCTATTTCACTGATCAGCTCATGGAATCGTTTATCTAATTCCTTAAACCTGAAGTCCAGAATGCTCAATTCCTGTGTCAGCTCCTTATTTCTCTCTGAAAGCCGTGAAAGAACAGTCGAAAAATGTAAAACTATCAACAATAAAAATAGAAAAGAGATAACAAGCAGGACGGTTAAATAAAACATTCCCAATGCCTGTGAAATAATGAGTAACAGATTGGGAAAGATACTAAATGTCAGGATAACCACGCCACTTAAAAGCCATAATAGCGAGTATTCCTCCTTAAGCCTTCTTCTTCTAATAAGTTCGAAGACAATCACTAATAGTAAGATGCTCACCGCACCTATAATTATCTGCATTTTAAGCATTGCCTCGGGCCTCCTTTATTAACTCTTTTTGTAAGGGACTTTGTTACACAAATCGATGAATATCGCCAGCAGGACCTTGACCATATAATAAATTGACCTCCACCAGGTAATTGAAGAATTCCCTCCCTTACGCGAGCTCATATTTACAGATATCTCTTTCATAGTAAATCCTTCCCTGTGCAGAAGTACTAATGCCTCAGGCTCAGGATAATCACCAGGATAGAATTTTGAGAAGCTCTTTATAAGCTCTCTGTTTACCGCCCTGAAGCCGGAGGTGGTATCTGTGAGCCTTTGTCCCACAATGAGAGATAATACCTTGGAAAACATAAGTATCCCCAGCCTTCTAAAGACGAAGGACCTGAACCTTTTCTTTCTGAGATACCTTGAGCCAAGAACCATATCAACGCCATCGTTTGTCAAGGTTTCGACGAGTTTCTTAATCTGCGCAGGATGGTGCTGGCCGTCAGCATCACACTGGACAGCTATATCGTAGCCCATCCTGTAAGCAAATTTATATCCTGTCTGCATCGCTCCCCCGATTCCTAAATTATAGAATAAATCTAACACCATGGCCCCCCTTTGTCTGGAAATCACTGAAGTAGAATCAGTGGAACCATCGTTCACAACCAATATGTCAGCGAAGGGAAGACTTTGCTTTGTCTTCTCAATCACCCTGCCAACGGTATCTGCCTCATTATAAGCGGGAATGATGACTAATATTTTATATCGAGAGAAAGTAGCATCGAAAAAATCTTTGGATTCTTTCAAATATTCCTTTTTTAATTTTGTATCTTGCATGATTTACGCTACTTTACCTCCCAGATACTCATTTCTTTATTATCAAATACTAATTTTACAAAGGGCAACTTTGGTAGTCTTTCTACAAAAGACTTCGGATATCCGCCGAAATGATGAACCTTTGAATCGTCATAAATACGCGATTTTTTTACAGCAATGAAATCAACGTCATTAGATTTAAGTAAATCTCTTACCTTGTCCCCATCTTTATTCCAAAAAAGATCCGTTAGCACCACGCTGAGATTGCCTGCCCAGGAAAATCGCCGATTGGCCGCATCAAGTATCACATATTCCGGATATATAATCATAGCATCAGAGGCTGTATTGTCTCTTAAATAAGTAAAGCCTTCTATAATTCCTTTCGGGATTTGCCTTTTTGCTCTCACATATAAAACAGCGCTGCTGAATTGTAAAAAGCATAAAAAAACAAGCAAGATTTTTAGCCATTTTTTATTAAAATATTTTGCGATTACTTTAGATGATAAAATAGCCAGCAAAGGCACAATGGGTAAGAGATATCTTATGTCTGAACCAGGATGAAACAGGTAACAGAAAAACAGGAAATAACATATAACTGGGAGCCATAATATCAGGTCTTTTTTTTTGTATAATTTTAATAGTGTATATATCGCTAATGCGATTAATAATATAATACCGAAATATTTAACTATATCCACAGGATTAAATAAGGATGAATTTAAATACTCACTTACCCTGATTCTCCAATGGAAAGATATAAATCTATTTTTTATACCTTCTAAAGTTCCGACACTTGGCATCGATACTTTTCTACCATTTTCCAACACGATTACTGTTGTTTTTAAATTATTTTCTCGCCATAACAAATCAGGAAATACAAATAAACAAGCTGGAACAAAAAGGTAGAAAAAATTCTTAGCCTTTTCCCAGAAGTTGGTTTCTGGTTGATAAAGGATCAAGAAGAAAAAAACAGGTACAAAAAAACATGTATTCCTTTTTGTAAGATACATCAATCCCAGGATTATTCCCGACAACAGAAATCTTCTTTTAACTATTAACAATAGACACAATATACTTAGGCAGGTGGCCGGAATATCTACGTAAAATAATACGCTAAAGGCAATGACTACAGGAGTAGTTGCAATAATTAAAGCAGAATACAGCCCTTGCTTTTGTCCATAAAGCTCTTTTCCTAATAAGTATGTAAATAATATCAACAGAGCATAGTAGATAGTATGGTAGAATTGCGCAATTGGAAAAGATATCTTCCCAGATAATCCCCAAAGCGCTGCTAATAATGTATGCCAGAGAGGCCCAGAATTATAATAACCGCCCGGAGGATATCCATTATCATATAAAGGGTCAATAGCTACACGACTACCAGCATTAAAGATGTCTTTGGCAAAGCGGTAGTGAAACACCTCATCGCCTAAAGAGAGTACAGAAGTGAGACCTGCAATTAATACTAATAAAGAACTACATAAAATAAGTAAGAACAACTTTTTATTAAACACTCTTTCCCCTTTTTTAAATTCCAATCTCACCTTTTTTGTCGAAACCTATTGAAGTACTCATTCAAAAGCCCTATAGCCGTCTTTGGCAAATCTATTAAATATGGATGCGTTATGATTCCTATAATATTTTTAAAGAAGCGTAAACGATAGAATTTCTTAAAAAGTTTTATAATTTCATGACGACTCAAAGTTTCTGAGACTATGACGGCATGTCTGTAATTATTTTGAAAATTTACATCCAATTTTGACCATTGCATGTCTTCTGAAACTAATCCTCTTGATTTTGCATACTCCCAAATAGGTGTTCCAGGATAAGGAGTTAACACATAAACATCAGTCAAATTGATTGGAATATTTTTTATAAATTTATAGGTTTCTAGGATATCATCTCTTGTTTCCTTAGGGCATCCGATGATAAAGGAGCCATTACAGGCTAATCCATGTCGCTTTATAGTTCTAACAGCACTTATATTTTGTTCCAATGTCACCTTTGGTTTTAAGTATCTTAAAGTGCGCTCGCAACCGGACTCCAGTCCTAGATTTACTGACAGCACTTTCATCTCTTTTAGTAATTGAACTACCTCATCATTGACAAGATTGGCTCGAGCGTTGCAGGTGAAATGTATCTTTTTTAGTTTTTTATCCTTCTTTAACAAAGATGAAATCTCAATCAGTCTTTTACGATTAGCGATAAAGAGGTCATCATAGAAACTAATCAGCTTCACGTTATATTTGTCTACTAATTCTCTAATTTCCTTTAAAACATATTCGGCGCTGAAAAATCTAACATTAGGCCAAAATCTTGTGGAAGCACAGAATACGCATTTATAAGGACAACCACGAGAAGTAAACATATAAGTATGTTTATCAATCTTTAGAAGGTCTCTTGCTGGCATAGGGACAGAATCTATGTCTTTTATCTCTGGTCTGGGTTCAGTAAATTGAATGGTGTCTTTGTCTCTAAAAATAACCCCCTTAATTTTACTTAGGTCTTCACATGAAAATCTCTTTTTTCTTAAAAAGATTTCAATAAGCTCAATTACAGTTACTTCTCCTTCACCTATAACTCCAACATTAAAGTCGGAATTTAAACTATTAGGCATCATGCTTATGTGAATACCACCAATGATAACTGGGATTTGTTCTTGTTTTATAAAATTCGCATAGTTTATCGCGATATCAAAATTCTGTGTTACGGAGGTTATGAAAACAATGTCAGGGCCAAATTGTTTCATTTCTTTTTCAATATTTCGATGGACTATGCGAAATTTGAAAAAATCATCACCAAAGTGCTTCTGTAAGGCACTAACTAGATAACCAAGTCCTAAGGGAGGGTGACGTTGTTCTACCTCAACAGTAGAATGAATCGCATTTATAAATAAGACTCTGGTTTTTATCATTTGAGTTGCCTTTTAGCGTAAATTGTAACTATGGCCCCTCTTTTTGCTAAGCTTTCAAAAAATGCAAAAGGGGGCAGAATCAATGTCCAGAATATCCAAAGCAGCCTTTTAAAAACAGGGTTGCCCTTTTTTTCTTCTTCCGCCCAGGCCCTTTGGGGGTCAAGATTAGGGAATAGTGTAATGACTAATGTTGGGGGATGCCACCAGTTATTAAAATGGTCTATCTTTATAATTTCGAAATTCCCTTTTCCTAACATTTTCTTTAGGAAACCGATGTTAAAATAATACAAATGCCTGGGAACATCTACTGCTGCCCACCTTTTTTTAAATAATTTAAACTGGATACAATCTGTATTGGGAACCTGAATGGCAACAATCCCGTCTTCTTTTAATATTCTGTGTAATTCCCGGATAACTTTTTGTGGATTATGAGTATGTTCTAATACATTGTGGAGTGTAATGATATCGAAAAAAGAATCGGGACAATTTGCCTCAAGCAAATCTACTTGTTTCACATTTAATCCAAGATGACCTCTTGCGTATTCTGCTGATGAAGACGGCTCTATACCATATGTATCAAACCCCAATCGTCTAAAAATATCCACCCTGTCACCTGCCCCACAGCCAACATCCAGCAATTTTCCTGTTTTCCTGTTGGCTACTTTAACAACCTTTGAAGTTTCATAATGTAGTAAATGATGTCTGTATATCTTTTCTAATTTTCTTATCAGTATGGTAATTTTAGATTCTGCCGTTAGTGTTTCTTTCCAGGAATATGTATCAGGATAAAATTTGGCAATTTCGTCTTCCGAGGGCTTGGGATTAACATAAATCAATCCGCAATTTTGACATTGAACAACTCTAAAATCACAGTCAGACAAGCCAAACTTATCTTTTTTAGAAAATAGTAGCTTGGTATCGTTATTATTGCAAAAATTACATTTTACATATTCTATATCTATATCCTCCTTATTCTTTCATGGCTATTTTTCTTGCACCAATACCAAATCTCTTTAATAACGTATAAATCTCTCTGTTGGATATCCTTTTTTTCTTCATAATTTCTCCTCTTTTTTTAAGCATTTTAGGCAGACCTAAGAAGGCTGAGATATATGCTTTTATTAATATTTTTATCAGCTTAGACTTATTGGCCTCTTCTGTAAATTTTCCTGCAGCACCTTTTCCGGTTAAAGCACCTAAAGCTTGATAGAAATATCTTAGAATTGTGTAAAATATCCCCAAAATTAGAAAAGAAATAGGGAAATTTTTAACTGCAACCCAGATTCTATTCCGCTCGACTAAAAATGCCTTAAAAGATGAATAATTGCTTGAGCTGGCCGAATGAAGATGGTGCACAACTGCTTTGGGATTGTATATACATTTCCAGCCGGCCAGTTGTGCTCTCCAACCCATATCTGTTTCATCAGCATAGGCAAAAAAATCTTCATCATATATTTCGTTATTTAATCTAATATCTTCTAACATTTCTTTTTTATATAGACAAGCACAACCGCTGGCAAAAAACACTTCTTCTTCATCATTGAATTTATCACCACTCTCAAGACGTCCCCTTCCTATGGATAATCCATCTAAACATATAGTAATGCCTGCGGCATCTAGGGAATTATTTTCGTGTTCTAATAGTATCTTAGAAGCACAAGCACCAATTTTTTCATCTTTATCAATACTTTTTCTAAGTTCATCAATACATCTTGGCTCTAATCTAGTATCATTGTTTAACATCATAATGTATTTGCCTTGGGCTGCCCTTATACCTGTGTTATTCGCTGCACCGAATCCGAAGTTCTTGCTATGTTTTATAACTTTGGTCTCGGGGAAGTTCTTCAATAAATATTCTACGGAATCATCTGTAGAAGCATTATCTACCACAATTATCTCCAGATTATTATAGGTCTGCTTTCTAAGAGAAGCTATGCAATCTCTCAGATATTCCTTTCCGTTCCAATTAGGAACTACTACCGACACAAGAGACAACATGGAATTCCTTCCGTTTTAAAGCCAGATATGCATTGATCGAAAAAAGTAACACAGCGTTGCCACACATAATGTAGAGAACTAATCCCATCAGACTCCGCCCTCGTGGGTTGCGACGAGCCCCTTTAATTCGAGAAAGCGGTTTATTACCAAGTCGGGCTCAATTAAGCTGTTATTATAGTGAGCGGACAACAAAAACCAACATTTTTTTGTTCGAGAGCGGGGTGTCAAAATTTACTGACAGAGAATAATGTTTTTTTAACAAGGCATCCTGGAAGATGATTCTCTTGACAGATAACGCTACGCCAATATATTGTGTTGGATAGTTTTTTATTTTAGGTAAGTATTACAAGTGCGCATGTAGTAACAGGTGGATAATTCGAGAGCAGCTTTGAGGGATTTATTTTGAAAGAAGGCAAGATTACCGTAGCCCTATTGTGGTCAAAATATAGTGGTAACGTTACTTCAGTAAACGATCTTGTTCTGGGATTTGATAAGGAGCGTTTCAACGTAATATTTATCTATCTAAGAGGATATGGCGATGAAAAGAACTTATTAAAAGAAGCAGGATATGAAGTTTTTTATCTGTCTAATACAGAACGTATTAACACATTTCGTTTTTCAATTCTGTTCAAATTGGTCAGAATTCTTAAAGAACAGAATGTTGACATAATTCATTGCCACGCTCACAAATCCACGGTCTATGGCACTGTAGCTGCGGTGCTTGCCAAAACGCCGGTGGTTATGGCGCATGTGCACGGATTGGGCAGAAGCAGAAATTTCAGAAGAAAATTGATGAATTTTCTTTTGTTCAAAAAAATTAACAGAATCGTACCCGTCGCAGAAAGCGTAAGGGAAGATGTGTTAAAAAATTACTGGTCTGTGCCAGAAGAGAAAATTTCCGTTCTGGAGAATTCCATTGACTACGGGCGCTTCGCTGATGTATCGATTTCCAAAGAAGATGCAAAGCGGATACTGGGGCTGCCCTCAGATGCGTTCGTCTTTGGTACGATAGGGCGGCTTGCTCCTACAAAGGGATTATTATATCTGATTGAAGCATTCCCAAAGGTAAAAGAGCAAAAGCCATCGGCCCACCTTGTTCTGTTCGGTGATGGCCCGTGCAGAGCGGAAATTGAACAGCAAGCATCGAATATGTCATGCCGCGATTCAATACATTTTCTTGGACACAGAGATAACATCGAGCAGTTACTAAGAGGGATGGATGTCTTTGTGCTTTCTTCAGTTGCTGAGGGCATGCCGAGAGCTATCCTTGAAGTAATGGCGGCGGGGATTCCTTGTATTGCGACTGAAGTTGGAGGAATTCCGGAAATCATTAGTGGTAATAATGTCGGGGTTTTGGTTCCACCAAAAGATTCGGAAGCCCTCGCCGAAGCAATGATCAACATTGCTAATATACCCGATGAGAAACTTGAGAAACAGGTTTTAAAAGCGCAGAATAGGGTTCGCCGATTTTACTCACATCAGGTAGTTCGGGAGAAAGTTAGAAAGTTGTACGAGAGTGAGCTTAAAACCAGTTACAAGGGTTCTTAGGCTGCGTTTAATGTTTGTAGGAGCTTCTTGTGCCAAAGGTAAGCGTTATAATACCGACTTATAACCGAAGTAATGTGGTCAAAGAGACCATTTCCAGCGTTCTGGCTCAGACTAAGCTGGATTTGGAAGTGATTGTAGTAGACGATGGTTCTACCGATGATACGAGCAAAGTTGTCGAGGGTTTGCAAGACGGTAGAGTAAGTTATTTCTATAAAATAAACGGCGGCGCTGCCAGCGCACGCAATCTGGGGCTATCAAAGTGTGAGGGTGAGTATGTTGCGTTTTTGGATTCCGATGATTTTTGGCCTGCACACTATATCGAAGTTATGGTATCGCATTTGGAAAACAATAGCGAATTTGGCGCGGTTTACAGTCCTATTACAGTGATGTACCCTGACGGCAGTAAGGTTAAATCGTATAAGATGCCAAAGGGCAAAAGTGGCTGGATAACTTTAGATTTGTTTAGGAACAGTTTTGTTTGGCCTTCCGCTGTGGTTTTTCGAGGCTCGGTATGGAAGGATTTCTACTTTGACGAATTACTGAAAAGGTCTTACGAGGACAGCGACGCTTTTTTGAGACTTTCAATGTATACGCAGTTTTTATTTGTACCTGAGGTCGAAGCATTGTATAGGATAAGTGCTGATAGCATTTCCTCCGAAGTTGGAGTCGCATGTACGCGCATCCTCGTACTTGAACGATTTTATTTTGAGCTTGGCGGAGATAAGGTCATACCTGCTAAGATAGCCCGGCGCAGGCTTAGCCATTCCTGCAGAAAAGTGGCCGAGGACCGCAGACGTACAGGAGCCCGGGCGGCAGCATTAGGATTATTCAGGCGTGCCATTCGACACTGGCCTTATGATCTCCGGTTGTATCTGGGTCTTCTGAGGGTTTTGCTGCTAAGTAGCAGCAAAGACCAGAATCCGAATTGGAAGATGCCCCAGCCGTTAGGCCATCCGCTCGGCACTAACAGATTTGGTTGATTGATTTATGATGGTTTCTGTTAATAGTTTTTTTCTTTAGAATATTAAAAATAAAAATAACTGTTAGGAACAAAACGATGAAAAGAATTTTAGTAACAGGTGGGGCAGGATTTCTTGGTTCGCATCTTTGCGAGAGGCTTTTGCAGGCAGGGCACGATGTTCTGTGCGTCGACAACTACTTCACCGGAAGAAAAGCCAATATCGCTAATCTTGTTGACAACGCCTATTTTGAAGCTATGCGTCATGATGTGACATTTCCACTTTATATCGAGGTTGATGAAATTTATAATTTGGCCTGTCCTGCCTCTCCAGTTCATTATCAGTTTGACCCAGTGCAGACAACCAAAACCAGCGTCCACGGTGCCATCAACATGCTCGGGTTGGCCAAAAGAATAAAGGCCAAAATATTTCAGGCTTCGACAAGTGAGATCTATGGAGATCCTCAAGTACATCCACAATCGGAAGATTATTGGGGGCATGTTAACTCTATTGGTATACGTTCATGTTATGACGAAGGAAAACGTTGCGCAGAAACTCTGTTCTTTGATTATTATCGGCAGCACAAACTGCAAATAAAAGTGGCTCGTATTTTCAATACCTACGGTCCGCGAATGCATCCCAACGATGGGCGGGTGGTATCCAATTTTATAATTCAATCGCTAAGAAATAAGCCGGTAACCATTTATGGAGATGGGGGCCAAACACGTTCCTTTTGTTATGTAGATGATCAAATTGAGGCATTTATTCGCTTTATGGATTCGCCTGCGGATTTTACCGGCCCGGTAAACCTCGGCAATCCGAATGAAATCAGTATCCTCGATTTGGCAAATAAAATTATTGATTTGACAGGGTCAAGCTCCAAAATAGAGAATAAACCTTTGCCTTGCGATGACCCCAGGCAGCGTTGCCCTGATATTAAATTGGCGAAAAGGGAGCTGGGCTGGCAACCAACAGTGCCTTTAGAAGAAGGATTGAAGAAGACAATCGATTATTTTGAGCTGCTTTTGAGTAAAGCAGAACCTTCTGCTGAATGATGTCAAAAACACCGAGATGAACGAGAAGCTGCCTAAGGCGTTAGGTGACCATATTGGGCCTAACAGGTTCACTTAAATAGAGGGAAGAATGATAAGTAAGAATGACAGAATTTACATAGCAGGCCACCGTGGCATGGTAGGCTCGGCAATCGTTCGACTGCTTAAGAACCGAGGATTTGATAATCTTATACTACGTTCCAGCAAGGAGCTTGACTTAAGGAAATCGTCATTAGTTAAGAAGTTTTTTGCAGATGAGAAACCAGATGTGGTTGTTCTGGCAGCAGCACGCGTTGGAGGGATACAGGCCAACATCGATCATCCAGCGGAGTTTTTGCACGAGAACCTTTGTATACAGAACAACGTCATCCATGAATCCTATTCACACAATGTAAAGCAGTTCTGCTTTTTAGGTAGCTCTTGTATCTATCCAAGAGAATGCCCTCAACCAATGAAGGAAGAGTACTTGCTTACCGGCCAGCTTGAGCCGACTAACGAAGGGTATGCCCTTGCAAAGATAGTAGGGCTCAAGATGGTTGAGTTCTATCGTAGGCAGTATGATTTCCATGGGATTAGTTTGATGCCTTGCAATTTGTATGGCACGAATGATAGCTTTGATCCACTTCATTCACATGTGCTTTCGGCATTAGTAAAAAAGTTTGTAGATGCGGTAGATGACGGAATCACAAGTGTCACTGTTTGGGGTACGGGTGAGGCAAGACGAGAGTTTATGCATGTCGTTGATGCGGTAGAAGCAATTCTTTTTTTTATGGAAAACTATGATTCATCCGAGGTTATTAATATCGGATGGGGTCAAGACATTTCCATCAAAGAGTTAGCCAATTTGATAGCTCGCAAGGCAGGTTTTAAAGGCAAGCTAATATGGGATGCATCCAAGCCGGATGGCATGCCACGTAAATGCCTCGATATTTCGCGTATGAAAGGCTTTGGGTATGCGCCCAAAATCGCTTTGGAGGAGGGAATTGAAAAAACTATAGGAGAATATCAGGAACTGAAAGAAAGAGCAGCTAAGGAGTAACAATGATCCCATTAATGAAAAGTACCTTCCTCAATGAGATAGAAACCAGGGAAGAATTGGGCAAATTTATTCGTTGTGTGCAAAAGCTGAGTATGGGTGAGTTATGCGCCAAGTTTGAACAAGATTTCGCGGCATTTCAAGGTGTAAAAGAAGGGGTGCTGTTTAACAGCGGCGGCAGTGCGAATTTGGCAATGTTTCAGTCATTTAAGAACCTTGGCCGACTTAAAGATGGTGACAAGGTAGGATTTTCCGCATTGACATGGTCGACTAATTTAATGCCTATTATACAACTCGGCCTCCAACCAGTCCCTTGTGATTGTGCGCCCACCACCCTTAACGTCATGTCTGGCCATTTTAAGAAACGACTGGAGGATACGAAAATTCAGGCGTTGTTCATTACCAACGTACTGGGATTTGCAGGCGACCTTGATATAATTAGGCGAACCTGTAACGAAAGAAATATTATTCTGATTGAGGATAATTGCGAAGCTCTGGGGACTGAGCTGCATGCAGGAAAAACAGGTAGTTTTGGAGAGATGGCGAGCTTTTCGTTTTTTGTTGCCCACCATATGTCCACCATCGAGGGAGGTATGGTATGTACGGATGACGAAGAATTAGCGGAAATGCTCAGAATCGTTCGAGCTAATGGATGGGACCGGAATCTGGATGCAATTCAACAACACAAGTGGCGAAAGAAATATAATATCACTTCAGAATTTGATGCAAAATATACTTTTTATGACCTTGGCTACAATTTCAGACCAACTGAAATCACAGGATTTTTAGGATGTTATCAACTACAATTTCTAAAAGATAATATTGCTGTAAGGGAAAGAAACTATATTACGCTTGAGTCGATTGTGAAGGAAAACTCTGATTTGATTACTCTTGACCGGTCTCATATCTCACTACTTTCAAGTTTCGCGTTTCCGGTTCTGTGCAAGACCAGAGAGGTTAGAGAAACTTATCTGGCTCAATTCTCCGGCGCTGGAGTTGAAGTTCGACCGATGATTGCCGGTAATATCCAAAAACAACCATTTTATAGAAAATATGTTTCAAAGTTATACGAATTACCTGGCGCAGATAAGATTGACGAATGCGGTTTTTACTGTGGGAATTACCCCGAGTTGACCGAGGCAGATCTTCAAATCCTTAGTAGCTGTCTCAGGAAATACTAATATGATTATTACCAGATTAATAGGCGGTCTTGGGAATCAACTTTTCCAATACGCTGTGGGTCGTCACCTTGCTGAAATCCATAAAACGGAATTAAAAATTGATACATCAGGCTTTGAGACCTATAAATTGCACAAATACTCTCTGTGGCCATTTAATATCCAAGAGAACTTCGCTTCTTCGCAGGAAATTGAGTCGTTAACTGCTCAAGAGCGGGTCGGAGGAGAATCTATGTTGGCCAGAGTATTGCGCAAAACGTTAAAACCGGCGAAAACGCATATTCGGGAAAAAGAACTATTTTCGTTTGATCCTAAAATTTTGAGACTGCCGGACGGAGTCTATCTTGACGGTTACTGGCAAACTGAAAAATACTTCGTAGATATTACGGGGATTATTCGGCAAGAGGCCACTGTGAAATTTCAACAAACTGGAAAAGATAAGGGACTTGCAGACATGATTGCTTCAACTGAATCGGTAAGTCTGCATATCCGGCGTGGGGATTATGTGTCAAACCCAAAGACAAAGCAGGTGCATGGCATCTGCGGCATTGATTACTATGCTCGCTGTGTGGAACACATCGCTCAAATACTTAAAAATCCACACTTTTTTATTTTTAGTGATGATCCTGAGTGGGTTCGGACTAATCTGAAGCTACCCTATCCAAATACACTTGTGGACCATAACGACGCGGACAAAAATTACGAAGATCTGCGTCTGATGAGCCAGTGCAGATATAACATCATTGCCAACAGTTCATTCAGTTGGTGGGGGGCATGGCTGAATCCAAGAAAAAATAAGTTAGTGCTCGCCCCAAAGCGATGGTTGGCAAAGAGGGGGGTAAGTTATGTGGATATAATTCCAGCTCGATGGATAAAGAAGTGAAATTTTGATTTGCTGAAAAGCACAAATTTCGTAATAACAAAGGAGCACCGGCAAAAGCCTCCATATATGGCGTGTGTTTATATTGCAGCAAGAAAACAATCTTTGGATTTGTAAACGCAGATGAGTTGCGTTCATGCAAGTTTTTCGGAGTTAAAGAGTTTCAGTTGTTAATCTATAAGACAATTCCATTCAAGATAACCTTAAACAGTGAATAGACGCTGGCGCTATTTAGATATATGTTTACGAAAATAATGAAAAAGGGTAAGAGAGGTTTTTATAGGTCTGTAGCTGCATTACATGACAGGCCTCTTGCGCCACCGCTAAAGAATCGAACAAATGGAGTAGAAACTTATGTTGGTTAGACTAGACGAGACTGTCTGCAGAATCCTGTGTTGCCCTCAGTGCAAGGGAGACTTGGCAACAACGGAATCCCGGTTCGGATGCATTTCTTGTGGGATGATTTATCCGCAACGAGTCGTGGGTAAGGGCGAGAATCGTGAACATGTTTTTGATTTCTGTATTCGTGCGCCGGCGCACTGCGAATCTGTGGGCATGAAGAAGTGGTCAAATATACAAAAAGAGTACGAACGGGGAAGTGCCCGCGGAAGGCGCAAGGACCGGTTGGACAAATACTTGGAAGAAATAGATTCTGTCAAAGAAATCTATACCGAGCACTTTAGCATAAAAGGTTCTGTACTGGATGTCGGCGGCCACCAGGGTCGGCTGCGTCATTTTCTTTCCAGCAGTGAGGTGCCCATGTATGTCAGCGTCGACCCTTACGTGCAGGCATTCGAAGACGTTGCCTCCCAAACTAACCTTCTCAAAGCCTATCCGTGTCTTACGCAACCATGCAACTTCCTTGCCTGCGACGCTGAGAATCTCCCTTTCAAAAGCGAGGCCTTCGATTGGGTCCACATGCGATCGGTACATGACCACATCTACGATCCGTATCTTATGATGATCGAAGCGTATCGGGTACTGAAGAGTGATGGGATGGTGCTTATCGGGTTAGCTGTGACAGGTGGTCAATCCACTCTTGAAGTCGATCGGAAAGAGGTGCCGACCCATGCTTCACCAATTGTTCGAAAGACACTGAGACTGCTAAAGAGCCTTGGCATGATAAAAGCAGCCAAGTATGAACTGAAACTGTATTCGGCAAAACCCCTGGATGACGGTCACATGTGCCGATGGGAATACGATAATCTCGTTGATTTGCTCAAGACTACGAATTTCGAAATCACAAAGGAACACTGGCAGAAACCCCCGTACTCGGCATGTGTTTACATCGCAGGCAGAAAACAAACTCTGGATCTATAGGCCATGACGGGCGAGTTTCAAGCAGCGAATCGGCGTTTAACTGAAATTGTGTGTGATAATGGCATCGATTGTATGGTTAGTTTTCTTGATTAAGAGTTAACACAAATGCTGAAAGAATGGCAAAATTTTCGAAAAAAATTAAAGCTGCGATTGTCGTTTGCCAAGAGACGACTGGTAAAGCCTTCTCTTCCCAAGAATCATGATGGTAAGGTTTTGGTCCACATCGGCTGTGGGAAGAAAAATAGTCCTGAATTTATAAACGTTGATGCTCGGCCGTTCGCACACGTTCACATCGTCACGGACGATATTACTTCTCTTCCGGATTTTAGCGATAGCACAGTTGATTTGGTATATATGTGTCATATTTTAGAACACATAAAAAGAAAAGACCTTAAGGGTGTTTTATCAGAAATGAAAAGAGTACTGAAGGATGGCGGTGTTTTGAGGCTTTCTGTTCCTGATTTTGACAAATTGATAGACGTTTATAATGATTCAGGCAAGGATATAAATACTATTTCTCGTCAATTGATGGGCGGCCAGGACAACGAGTACAATATTCATTATTCTGTTTTTAATTATCGGTGTTTATCGGAACTGCTCAAGGATGTTGGATTTCAAAAGGTAGTATCCTGGGACCCTGAGAATTGCAAATACCATGATTTTAAAGACCGCGCCTCCAGAAAAATGAAGGCAAACGACAAAGAGCATATGATTAGTTTGAATTTAGAAGCGTCCAAATAATTCCTCTTAGATAAATGAAGTTACTTGTCATTACTAATAATCCCGATCGGGCAAGTTTCAAGCAGCGGATAGGGGTTTATCTTGATGTTCTGCGAGCAAACGACATAGATTGTGAAGTTGCCCAGTTGCCGTGTGGAACTTTGGCACGCCGAAAACTCTTTAAGAAAGCAGCAGATTTCGACGGCGTTTTCCTTCACAAAAAGAAGCTGAATCTCGTCGATGCGTTCTGGTTGCGCAGGTACAGCAGAAAAATTATCTATAATTTTGATGATGCAATAATGTACAGCGATAAGAATCCAGAGCATTACAGCCGTTCGCACTTTATACCTTTTCGAAGAAGTGTGAAGCTGGCTGATATGGTTATCGCCGGTAGCTCTTATCTTGCTGAACATGCACGAAGGTTCAATCCCAATGTGGAGGTTCTCCCGATTGGTTTGAAAGTTAGTGACTATAAGCATGATCGTATTGTCAAAGCCAATGGCAAGATCCGCCTTGTTTGGATAGGTAGCAGAAGCACTCTGAGCTATCTTAAAGAAATTAAACCTGCAATTGAAGAAATCGGAGCACGCTTTAAAAACGTTATTCTGCGAATTATATGTGACGACTTCCTGGAGCTGGAAAACATGTTTGTCGAAAAGCGTTTGTGGTCTCAGGATACTCGAGGAATTGACCTGGCAACGAGCAATATAGGACTCGCACCATTGCCGGAAAATCAATTTACCAGAGGTAAATGCAGCTTCAAGGTTCTGGAATATTCCGCTGCCTGCCTGCCTGTCATTGCCTCGCCGGTAGGAACTAACTCAGATTACGTACACGATAATGTTACCGGCTTCCTTGTCACAGACACTCGCCAGTGGGTCGACAGAATTACTCAATTGATTGAGAACCCCCAATTAAGGGAAAAAATGGGTCAGGAAGGATGCGCATTCGCACAAAAGTTTGACGTGAGCGTGATTGGGAAACAACTTGCCGAATTGATTACAGAATGTCTGCGAGATAGATTTTGCTGAAATAGCATTAAAGAGGAAAAATATGGCAAACAGATTCAGTTCGTTTATCAAAAAAAAGCTGCTTGGAAAAAATAAGAACCTGATTTCTCTCGATGAACCTTATGAAGTCATGGCGCGCATTTTGAAAGATTGCCGGGTAACAGGAATTATCGATGCCGGCGCAAGCGACGGCCGAATATCAAAAAGGCTGCTCCGAAAGTTTCCGGCAGCGCACGTTTATGCCTTTGAGCCTAATCCCCTTTATACTGAAACGCTTAAACAATACGCAAAAGACAATCCCAGATTCCATCCCCAGTTTTTGGCATTATCCGACCATGAGGGTAATGCTACTCTTAATGTGACCGAATCTCCTGGAAGTACATCCCTTTTTACACCGGCAAAACGTCTAAAAGAAATAAATCCGCAGGGTGCATCCGTGAAAAGTTTAGAGCAAGTCGAGCTCGTTACAATCGATCAATGGGCGCAGCGCAATGGCGACCCTGCTATCCAGTTGATGAAATTTGACATTCAGGCTGGTGAACTTAAGGCGCTTAAGGGTGCAGTTCGTGTCCTCCAGAGTTCAACGCTCCTGGTGTATACAGAAATATTTTTTAATCCTTTATACAATGGCGGTGCGATTTATAGTGAGATTGACCTGTTTTTCAGGGAATATGGATTTGGATTGTACGATATGTTCAAACTTAAATATGACTCCAACGGGCTAATCATGTGGGGAAACGCAATCTTTTTGAACATTCGACGGCTGGGTATGTAAAATCACAGATGTTGCTCTCTTTCTTGCGTCAGTTGTTTATGTACTAAAGGGCTTAGTCTTCAAACCAATCTTTTCTACGTAACCGGTGATCCGTTTTAGTAACTATTTTTTTACCCCACTTGTTTCGTTTGTGGACCATTAAGGGATTTTCCTTAAGGTAAGCTTTGTAAAATCTCATGCGGTCAGTATTGGTAATGCTGTCGGAACGTAACATATTTACCTGTACCAGGTTTTTCAAACGAAGTCTGGCGGGCAGACGGTAAAACTTTTTCGTTCGCTCATTGTCAATAAAGAAAAACCACCACTTTTGTCCTTCTTTTACAACTAAAACGTTGCCGAGACGTAAATCGCCGTGAAAAATGCCATTAGCATGCATTTGGCCTATTGTTTTAGCAAAAGCTATAATCAAAGTACGCTTGTGAACCAATGTATTCGCATCAGAATTTTGGTAAATGTCTGTGAGAAGCTGTGGCACTGACTTGGCCTTCTCAACCTCCTGGGTCAGCAGTAAGTTATCTGTATGGAACGGACCGACGCGGCGTTCAAATAAACCGATAACATCAGGAGCATCTAATCCATTCTGTTGCAGCATTAACGAGGCATTAAATGCACGCTTAGCCCGACTCGGACGAAAAAGATGCTTTGCAAAATCCAGTGTCGAACGGCAAAGGTATTGCTTTAGATAGAAGGTATGGCCAATGCCGTTAAAAGAAATATTGTATCTGAACACACGAGTATAATCGGACGATGGCACTCTGGTAAATTGACCTTGGCCTTCAACAGATGAATCATTCACTGAAATTAAATTTTTAATATTATCTTTTGGGAAGTTTTTCCGAATGCGGATCATCCAGTTATCTATTCGCATCTTATCGAAATCGTCGGCAAGTATTTTGGGTAAGTCCATCTTTCTTGAAATTAGCAACTGACAATAGTTGTTTAGTGCCGGTGAGATACTTGTTTTTTTTAGAAAACGCTCCACGTCTTTCGCCCGCTTATTTCTATATAGCAGCTCCCATCTATGTACTATCATCCCGTCAAGGTCTGTCAGAACAGGCCCGTTTTCTGTAATCAAAACATTCGAATGTTTCAAATCACCGTGAGTGATGTGGTATTTCCACAACTTATCGAGCAGTTTCGCAACCCGCTGAATTTCATTTAGCTGCTGCTGCTCTGTGACATTATCATCCCGAAGAAAGTCGTATAGTTTCTGCCCTTCAACATATTCAGTTACCAGATAAGATTTCCATATAAGTAATTCTCTACGATGTTCAATGTAAGCCAATGGTCTCGGGGCAGCTATGTTCAGTGCCTTAAGGTGATGAGTATGTAACCACCCTTTACGTGCACGAGATTTCTTTATCGTATGACGCAGTGAATGAATAAATCCCTTATGATTATATCGTTTGACCACTACATTTTTATCGTTCCATTTTATGCGGGACACATAGCAGGTATCGCCATTTTTAAGAATCTGTCCGTCATCCATCAGCGAATCTATTTGTTTGATAAAGTTAAGTGGCTCAGCCCCCCGACAAAAACCTCTGTCAAGCTCAGCAACGTATCTGCTGGTCTTAATTCGAAGGTGTCTCTTACTTGTTCGCAGGCACTTTTTCAGCCCTTTCCTGAGCGTTCTTCTTTTGTGCACAGCTAATTGTTTTTGGAATGATATCTGGTCTGGCTTTCCAAAATGCCAGCTGCGGGCTTTGAAATACTCCTTGCAAAGACTTGTGAGGGACTCTGTGTTGCTATCCGGTAGATAAGATGCCAACGTCGCTAACTGAGAAATACTGCTTTTTCTGCCAAGCTCTCGCTGCGAAAATCGCATCTGTCCGGCATCGAGCGCAACAATCTTATCGCCTCCCAACAAAAAATTTCCCAAATGTAAATCTTTTTGTAAAACCCCCTTGTTGTGTTGTTTGGCCAGCTCCTTACAGACCAGGACCAACAGGTCAAGCTTCTTGGCTGGCTCGTGTGTTTCTTGAAATACATCCAAAACCGTTGATGATTCAGCTATCTTTTGAACTACGACCGTCCATTGCCCATCTTCTGTGTGTCCATAAAACAAAGGCTCCGGTGCGCTTAACCCACGGCTCACCAGCAGGTTCAATCCTTGCCATTCTCGTTTAAGATGGCGTCTTGCGCTAATCTTGTGTGAGAATACCTTTGCAATTACACTTTTGCCGTTCCACATGGCGTCATAAACCTTTCGCCTGCCGGGAATAACTCGCAAAAGAGCGGTACATAATAAACGTTCCGTACGTTTCTCCGGATAAGTGTGTTTGATTGAAAGTTGAAATGGAAATTCAGCCATACGGTTTCACTTTGGCGCACGTGTTCCGGCGAAATTATGGTATCTCAACGCCCAAAAATAGTTATGCCTAATTGATTGGCAAGTTTTATTGTTTCGGGTTTGTCGATAATTATCGTCTTGGCTGCTTCCACTACCAGACATTTGCCGCCGTTTTTGTCTAAACTTTTGATAGTATCGGGTCCCACACATGGCACATCAAATCGCATATCCTGCTGGGGCTTGGATGCCTTGATTAGTGTCCAACCCCCCGATTTGCAGAATCGGCCTGCGCGCTCAATCATCTCCGCCGTACCTTCTATCGCCTCGACAGCGATTACTTCTTTGTCCTTTACCACAATCGCCTGGCCTATATCCAGCTCGCCGAGCTTTTTAACTATTTCCCAGCCGAATTCAATATCCTCTTTAGCTGAGGATCGTGGTGATGCGGTTGTCATCACACCCATCGTTGCCAGTTGTTCCTTGCAATACATAATTGAATTCTCCAGTACTATCCCCCCGCTTGCCAGTTCATCGGCCAAGGCACACAGGACCGAATCCGTTAGTTTGTTTTTGTTGCGCAGCCGCCAGTAGTATATTCTAAATGCCCGCCAGTCGGGCAGATACCGCAAAATTCGCCAGGGCGTGAAAAGTCGTCCTTTGGAAACCCGCCCAACCATAATCGTTCTGGTTACGCTGTGCTTTCTTAACTTTCGTATCCAGGCCCCCGGCCGGGCAAGCGCAACTCTGTAAAACACATCAACTTCGTCAGCCAGGCTGTGCTCTGCCGTTTCCGCCAGTCCGACGCAAATTACCCTTAATCCCGCCTGTTTGGCACCAGCGGCCACAAGAAAGGGCAGTCTGCCCTCTCCGGCAATTAAGCCGAGCACATCTTGTGCCTCGTATCTCGTATCTCGTATCTCGCTCAAGGAAATGTCCTGTTTAAAATTCGATATACTTGTCAGAAGTGTATTTTTCAACATTTCTTATTCTATATTCGTATCTCATTTCCCTTGTCTTGTGGTTTGTTTCGCGAGTCAGGGGTTACGAGTTATGATCTTCCTCGGACGGCTTTTCAGAATCGGATTCGGCAGGTGAGGCAATTTTTTCAATCCGGTTCTGGAGGTCACGAATACTTTGCCGCATCTCAGGCAGGTATTGTATTATGCCGTATGCCCGCCTGCCCTGGTTTGCGTCAATGGCAGGTGCACCCAAAATCACTTTGCCATCTGGAATGTTATTAATGACACCAGCCTGGGCTGCGATCGTAACATTGTTTCCGATATTGATATGACCCACAATACCGACCTGCCCACCGACTGTGCAATGATGTCCAAGGCTGGTCGAGCCGGCAATTCCCACCTGGGCCACAAGCAAACAGTGCGGACCGATTCTTGTGCCGTGACCTATCGTAACAAGGTCACCCAGCTTACTGCCCTGACCTATAACAGTATCGCCAAGTGTGCCGCGTTCGATCCCACAACAAGCGCCGATTTCAACATCATCTTCTATAATCACAATACCAGTTTGTGGTATTTTGTGGTGTATGCCCTTATGGGTGGCGTAGCCGAAGCCATCTTCCCCGACTGTCGAATTCGCATTTATAATTACACGATTGCCTATTTTGCACCCGTCGTAAATAGTGACATTGGGATATATTATACTGTCATTACCAATATGCGCACCTTGTCCAATGTGCACACAGGGATAAATTATGCAGCCGTCACCGATCCTTGCCCCATCGGTTATTGTTACAAAATCATGAATTTGGCAGTCAGCGCCAATTTTCGAACTGTCGGAAATTGAAGCCCGTTGGCTAATCCCTACCTTTTTATGCTTACGATGTCCGTGCAGCAGCACCATTATCTGCATAAAGGCGTAGTAAGGGTCTTCGGCTACCAGAAGGGGAACCGAAGCGGTGGGTGTTTCTTTGCCCACGATTACCGCACTTGCCTTAGTCGTTCGTAGCTGTTTCTCATATTTGCGGTTGGTCAGAAAACTAATATCACCTTTGCCCGCCCGCGCAAGTGTCGAGGCAGATTTGATTCTCACATCAGGGCCGCCGCAGACCCGCCCCCCTACGTATTCGGCTAATTCACCCAAAGTTCTTTCCTGCATACAAACACCTTTACGAGAAATCTTTCACATCTGACACACTCAATAATTCCTACAACTCATAGGGCAATACCAAAACCGAGGTATTATAGCAGAGAAACTGGCCGGTGGTCAACCCCGTTAGAAAGATCCTTTTTCTAATGTATCAGTACCCATTTAGAATTTCTAACGGGGTCAACTGCTCGAATCTATCTCTGTTGAAAAAAGAGTTTCTCCCCTGGTATTTTAGACCATCTGGTCCGAACGAGGCTTTCGGACATTCTTTACGCCATCAAAACATCCAAAAGCTCCCGTTGCAGGCTCGCTGAGGGCTTCGTGGCAAAAGCTGCTGTATTGTTCTCAAATACCGTTACAGCCGGCCCAATGGGTCTATACACAGCCGGATTAGTAGGGCCAAAAACAGCTAACGTCCTGACTCCCAACCCAGCAGCCAGGTGCGTAATCCCGCTGTCATTGCCGACAAACGCATAGGCACAGCTTAAAAGTCCCAATACCTGCATCAAGGACAAATCCGTCAGGCATCTTGTAACACTGCTTATGTTTTTAATTGTTGTATCACTGAATCTGTCCAGCTCAGCGGGCCCCAATAAGAATATCACATCGAAGCCTTCTGAACCAAGCTCTTTGGCCACAGCCAGAAAATTGTCCAGATGCCAGCATTTACTTGGTCCACCACTGCCCGGCTGAATAACCACCAGTCTATTACCAAGCTCAAGGCCTGTTTCTTGCAGCAGTTCTTTACCTTGGGCTATATCCACCTCGGTTGCTTTTATTACGCAATCCCCGTGCCGAGCCTGCCGGGGCTGCAAAGACAAACCGCTCTGGCTGATAAAATGCTGTATGTAAAAGTCGGTTAAATGTCCGGAGAAACCTTTTGGCGGATTCAGAGACAGGGTTATGACTTCTGCACTGTGGCTGCAAGTGGCGGTGAAAATCAGGTTTTGTTCAAAGTTGCTGCCCAGCTCACCTAAAAATGTTGCGATCCAGACATAACCTGAAAATGTGTTTATCAAAGGGTCCCCGTCTTTTAAGTCAAATGCTTTAGTTTCTACAAACAATCGATGTAAATCTATTGAATCGATGGAGCTAATGCCATCAATGCAGGTTCTGCCCGGTAAAATGCCGACATATTCACTATGCCCAAGAATATCAACACCGCCCAATCCAAGAACGTCTTTCATAAACGCAGCTAACGGCAGCGTCAATATACAGTCGCCAATCGCGCCCGGCTGTAATATTACCCCTCGCTGCGCTTTCCGCGCAACTTCAGCACTCTTTTCTCTAAGCAGGTCCAAAATGTCATCATTTAATCGCATATTCAAAAGCCGTAGGTTGTTGTTAGTATAATACTAACTAATTTGATGCCTTGTCAATCCATGCGCCGTGAAGCGCGGCAAAAAACCTTTTATCGCTCAGCGGCCATTTTACACATATTACGGTTAGTTTCTTCCAGGCGGTTAATTTTCAACCTGTTCGCTTTGAATGGATTTGAACGATTTCAATATGAACCCGCCCAGTACCCCCACTACCGCCCCCATGATTATCCATAGCAAAACCTTGTGTCTTTCCGTCCAGGCAACAGGTTTGGCTTCAACTTGACCGAACAGCGGATTGTCGGTAATAGCACTCAGTGCAGCGGTCCTTGCTTTGACCTGTAGTGGATTATTCAGCCGGCGCTCAAGGTCATACTGTGGTGCCCTTGCTGGTTCCGAGCCGATATAAAGTGTAGGCGCCGAATTATCCACGTTGGCAAATACTATCTTATGCGCTATCATCTTCGCCGATGCCGACTTTAAGACGACGGGCCTGTCATCATAGTTCCTGATTGTAATTTTTAGATACCTGTGAACACGCCTGCCTGAGGGAATACGCAAAACCAGCCTTTCACGCTTTTGCCCGTTCGCCTCGGTATATCTGTAAATCGTGCTGCTAATTATTCTTTCCCACTGTACCTCCACAGTTTTTGTTCGCTGTCTGTTATCTTCGCTGCGAACTTTGACCTCGCGCGTTTGGGCATCTCTGCCTTCGACCGTAACATATCTGTAAAAAGAATCGTCAGCAACATCTAATTCGATTTCACTTACCGGCAGACGACGATATACAACGTCATACACGTAAATACTCGAATTGCTTTTTTCATCTTCGCTGTGCTCTGTGAGTGCCATCTGCACAGGGTGACGCTCGGCGAAGCTCTTTTCAATTTTAAACGCACTGACCTCATTTATGACAGGACTATTTTCTTCCGTCGCCATTGGCCTAACGGTAATCCGCAGATAACGGTAATCATTCTTCGGTAAATCAACCTGCTCGAATCTTCTATTGTAAGTAACCGCAAAAACGTACGCGTGCTCAACCAATGTAAAGAACTCGGTATTATCGTTGGAACCCTCAATTTTGACGGCTCGCCTGAAGTTATTCCCCCGTGTCATAACCTCAATGGAATTCTTCACTACTTTCTTCCCAAAGTCCAGCGTCACCATAGACTCCCCGTCCACATTTGTTGAACGGTTAATTACCGCTGGTGCATACTTCAGCCTCTCGGTAGTATCCTTTGGCTTAACCAATACGTACGGAACCTGCTCACCGTGGGCGTCCACAAGTCGAGTATCCCCCAAATCAGGTCTCGCTGCATCGTAAACCTCAGATGTAAGTGTCAATTTGCAGTACTCGCCGGTGCCATCTTCGATAGTGACCTCAGCTCGATATTTCCACTCAGCCAGTTCAAGCGCAAAAACACTACTTACTAAGCCGGCCAGCAACAGAGCGGTGGCTGTGAATAAAATTCTCGACCTTGTCATCTTAAACCTCGCAATCACTTATCCACACCTTCCTCGCCCAGCATGACTTCGAAATAACCTTTCTTTCTGACAAATTGATAAAGATAAGATACTCCTACTAATGTTACTCCCGTCGCTAAAAACGCGGCTATTCGGTACACACTTTTCACAGTCTTCGTATCCAGAATAAACACCTTCACCAACAGCACAGCAAACAATCCGAGCGCAATATATCGTAATATTTTAATTTTCCGCCAGAACCCAACTATCATTAAGGCCGTTCCATAGACTGCCCACATCACCGATATATACATATGCGATAAGAACTTCCAGTTAGGGATTCTTTCGGCGAAACGGTTTCGGCAATACCAGTAAAGATATGTTTCTTCCGTCAGCAGCACCCACAGCACGAATATCCCCGTCAGTGCAAACGCAATTGCGAACAACCGATTGTACTGGTTCTCTTCACGTTCCTTGCTGAGCAGCCAACCGGCTGCGAAAAGTGCCGCAACGAACGCAAGGACTATCCCAAAACTCAGGTTCGCAAAAATTATGAAGCTGCTGCTGTAAAACTCACTGAATTTTACCATCGTAAAAATCGCCCCCGCCCACGCCAAAATCCATGCCAAAATCCTTAATACCATCCCTCGTGGACAAATCGGCCGAACAAGTAACAGCAGCGGAAAACCTGTAAATATTATTACCATTCCCTTAATGAAGTATCTATCCCCGGCGGCACTTTCCGCCACGTTGTAATCGCAATGCCAATACCACTCCATTGCTACAGCCGCCATTAACAAAAACGTTGTGGCCGCATACAGAACTTGTGCAATTAGTCCCCGCTGGTCTTCCGGCAATCTCGAAGTCCTTCTATATATGATATGACACACCAGCAGCACGCCTGCCACAAAACACCAGGTGCCGAAAGCAGGATTGAATACTAAGTTGAACGCTCCTGTGTGCATCGGCAGCTCGTGCAGCAACTGGCCGAAACTTAGTAAAAGCGCAACCGCTCCTCCGGCCTGTGTCCAGATACTGCGATACCGCAGCCCGATTACTACTAATATAACACCTTCTACCGCCCAGGCTATTGCTACCGCGTACATCTTCAGGTAGAGAGGCACTGCAATCGTAAGGAAAAACACCCCAATCACCAGAAGCGCCAGGCGTGAATTCAGGTCATCCTTGCATCGTCTGGTTACGACTGCCATCATAACCAAATGTGCTGCGCACAGCCCAAGAGCACAAAAAGCAAGCTGGGGGCGGTACTTTGCAAACAAAATAGTCCATAGGTAATAAAACACAACCGCCGCATTTGCCAGAACAAGCAGCACATCCTCTTCTTTGGCTTTGACCTTTTTTATCAATTCGTAAAGTATTGGCAGCACAAGGTAAACTGCGAAAAATATGCCAAGCCACGCCAATGCGACGGCCATCTGTTCCGGCACTCCTTCAGCGGACCGAATCGTGGGCCGGTAAAATTTCTCAAACCATCCTATATAGAGCAGGAATGTGCCGGCAAAGGCAAGAATATTCACAGCCCGCCACTTCCGGTAGTATGCGCACAACATCGCGCCAACGCCTAAAATCAAAACATAACAGAACAAAGGTATCGGCAGGTTTTCTCCCGTCGAGACTATCACCGGCGTCAAGAAACCGCCGAGCAAAGACAACAATGCAACCACAATTTCATTCAGGCTTACTGCGTAAAGCATTGCCGCTGCTGTAACAAGTATTGCAAGAACAAAAGCAGGTGTCGAATCAATCAATTCGTAAAATCGATAAGCTGAAAAAACCGCCGCATATAGTATTGCGAAGCCAAGTGCCGTTACTGCCTTGGCAACGATTCCATATCCCCGCTTCCGCGTTATCTCTCCGATAGCCAGTGCAACAAGGCCAGAGACGGCGGCTATAACCACTCTGCCCAAAGGCCCTATCAGGTTAGTGTCGTATGCGTATTTGAGGAAAAAGCCCACCGAAAAGATTACCGCAATAATACCCGCGATAAGGACCCACCGCGTACCTATCCGCTGTTCAAGCGCGATAGTTTTGCGACCAGCAACTTTTTTCTCCCTGTCCTTGATACGTTCGGTGGCGGCCTTAAGAAGCTCTTGTCCGACTTTTTTCGGCTTTTCTATTTCTACCGCTCCAATTGCCTCTGCCGGTCGCTTCTCTTCCTTTTCCGTTACCTCGACCGTTTTTTTTCTTACCGTTACCGGCTTTGCAACCTCTTCCTCTCTTATTAGCTTTTCTACTTTCCCCAGTGTCTGACGGTACATCTCTTTTGTTTTGTTCAAGGCGATAATGCTGATGATTAACGCGATTGGCCCGCATAAAATGCACCCTACAGCCAGCAGAATTAGAAGAACGAAAAAACCTTCCATTTGCTCGTTTCCTTAAAATGGCCGTTTTTTCAATTTCTATTTGTGCTTAACCGAGGTTTATGAAAACTCGGTCTAATCTTGAGGATAAATAATAATACGGTCGTGGATAACAGTAACTAAATCATCCTTACCATCGTTTGTTACGTCAGCGACCTTTAGCTCTCGCGGTTCAACACTGGGCTTAGAGGGCCCTCTACTATCTCGATAACTTTTTTGCTCGAATATCTTAAAACGCATCGCCGGAATCGGTTTCAGACCGGCATCAAGTGCAAGTATTTCAATGTGATTGTTTTTATATTCTATCATGATAATATCTGTCCGGCCATCATAGTTTATATCTCCTGCTGTAAGGTTCCCGTATAAACCATCTTTTATCTTAGTCTCATAACTGAACGATTGCTCCAGATGCTGCGCAACATTACCGTCACTCAATGGGGTTATAAGTGCGAATTTCCCGCTGTCAAACAGCATAAGACTTTTAGTCCGTTTGCCTGTGAGCGGTTCAAACAGCATTTTTAGATGTACCGCGGCGTTCCATTTGCCGATATCCATTTCTTTTTCGACCCGATAGGTCTTATCATCACCGGCTTTGAGTATCTGGAGCTGACCTTTACGGCCGTCCAGCAGCAAAATAGCCGGCCTGCTTTGGGTTCCCGCCTTGCGGGGTCCCTCTAAACCCTCGCCGTAAATATCAAAGGCAGCGACAGCCGATATTTGGTTCTCTGTACTCTTTGCATTGTACTGGTCGATAACACTCCAGTTCCGGCCCTGTGAGAAAACCAGGCTTCTTGCGAAATTCTTTTGTACCACCAGTAGCTCTTTTCCGGCCTTGTTGTCCACATTGGCAATGGTAATTGAACGCAGAGATGCGTCTTTAATCAAACTTGCCTGAGCTTTCGGTGAATCAACTACTTCGAATTTCCCCTTTTCTATCTGCCGCACTAATATGGGAGGCTCATAGCTGACAAATATGAGGACATCCTGCAATCCATCCTGGTCAACGTCAAGCACTTTCAAGCCGTCCGGATTGGATGTGAGCTTCTTAAGCTCTAAAGCATGCCCGGTTTCACCAACTTTTTCGGCAATCTGAGACTTTTTACCACTACCTTTTGCCAAATCTGCTTGCCGTTTTTCTGATGCCGAAAGATTGTAGATTGTCCTTAAAGTTCTAATATTGCTGCTATCTGTTGATATATAAAGGCAATCCACACTGCCGTCGTTATCAACATCGGCAAGCTCCATTGCCACCGGCTCACCCGTTAAATCGACAGGCTGCGGGAACGTTAATCTGTCGTCTTCAAACTTGGTTAAGCCCAGCACCTTTTCCTTAACGCTCAAAACGCCTAATTCAGTTTTCCCGTCACCGTCAATATCCGCCGCCGATAAGCTCGTAATATCGGCAAAAGCGGGAAATCTGACCGGCTCAGCCAATCCGATTCCGGGTGTCTGTTTATAGAAAATAAGTTCCGCTGCTCCGGGGTCACTTATCGTTACATCAACTAAGCCGTTACCATCGAAGTCGCCGGTTGCCAGATCGCGTTTTGTATCTTCTTCGCCTGAAGCAAGAGGATAAAACAGTATCGGCCAATCGCTATCCTTTCGGTTGCCGGAGGTAAATTTGTAACAGATTAACCGCCTGCTCCTGCCGTCAATGGTAAGTATTTCGTCGCCGGCTATGTCGTCGATGTTATGAAGATTAAATGTGAACGGCCTTTCAATAAAGAATTGTACCTGCGGGCCTAATTGTCCTGTCTTAAGGCCGAACCGAACGTGTACCGGCTTTTCCATATTATTCGTTACAAGGATAAGGTCGTTTATGTTATCGCCGTTCAGGTCACCGGCTTTGACACTTAGTGTTTGTGCGGATGTAGGATATTTAACCGGTTCTGCCAGCGAACCATCATCTTTTTGCACGACGACATAAACGCTATCTCGGCCGGCCAGGGCCAGGTCGTTGGCATCATCGTTGTTCAGGTCGGCGATCGCTAACATATTGGAGGTCAGCAGACCGTCATCGATCTTGATTTTCTTTCTTGTTTCCCAGCTTAATGATTTGGATTTATCCGTTTCGGTCCGGTCAATCTTTTGCAATATCACATACAGGCCCTTTGGCTCACCATAAAAAGCCAAATCCATCATTCCGTCTGAATTCAAATCCCCACAAACCAGGCTATACACTTTTTCTGAAATTGCTATACTCTGTTTCTCAAAGCGAGTAGGGGGAGTGATTGTATTTACATCTATGTCATTAGGGTCAACGGCAACTTCTGTTTCTCCGGGTCCGATGGTTTCTTTTTGAATCAGCAGCTCTATCTTGGCCTTTGTGTTGTTGACGACCAAAATATCATTTCGACCGTCACCATTGAGATCGGCGATCCTTAAGTCCTTTACCCCCCAGTCTAATTTGATTATTTCTATTTCCCTGAATCCATAATATGCTGATATATCATCTAAGCTCGTGCTTCGTAGCGAACTTCGCAGAGTAGCATCAGTCTGTTTAGCATTTACCCTTATTGCTTCGCTTTTGCGAAGCAAAACGGTGGGGGCCAGAATTATGCCTGCGAAGAGACCTGCAATTATAGCTTTATTTAGCTGCATAGTAAAAACCTCTTGTGATCACCTGCTTGTCAGTGCTCGCCCCTTTAGAAGTAAGTCGCTCGATTTCTTGCTTATTTTTGCTCATTTTAACACATTTATCAATAATCAATTATCAACTTTTTTTAGCATTTGCAGCAGGGGGTAAAATTCTGCTCATAATCATTTGTTTCGAAAATAGACGGTTTCTGGTTTCAATGCAGGTTGTAATAATGTTGAAAATTGGGTTTGATTGGGTTTGAATTGGGTTTGTTTTCACTAAGTGTCCAATTGTGTTTATTTTCATAATTCTCTGTATTATATGGATTTACATTCATTTGAGCGTACAGCAAATTGGGTTTGTTTTGCATAAAAAGTAGTCAAAACTTCGTAGGTTTTTCCGCTGATTTCGGGCTGATATGACAAAAAACCCCTGTTTTCCAGCTTTTTGTGAAACGATGGCAATTTGGGTAACCTCCTGATGTCTGTTATCTGAAGTCTGATGTATGTTTATCTTCGCCTAGGAGCGGTCTATGTTAGCCAACAGGCCCCTAAGGGACAAGCTAACATAGGCATATTATAACATATTATCAAACAATAGTCAAATGAAAACGACCAAAAAAGCACTTTTTTTGGCCAGGCTGTTGGGACAGGATATTATAGATGATTTTTTTCGAGCTTTAAGGCAAAAACAGGGTTTGTAAAAATATTTTTAAGAAAATACGATTTTCATCGTTTTTCCCCTTGACAATACGACAGCTCTCGTATAGTATGACTTTTGATCGCAAACAGAAATATTTTTGAAGGGATTTGAATATGCCAAAGCAGCAATTTCCACAGCCAACAGATGGAGAGCTTGAAGTTCTCAGAATCCTCTGGAGTAACGGGCCAAGTACGGTCAAGCAGGTCCATGAATTAGTGCACAAAAACCGGCCTACTGTATACACCACAACCCTCAAGGTGATGCAGGTAATGCACGAAAAGGGCCTTCTGGTCAGGAATGACTCAAAATACAGGCACATCTACAGACCAGCACTGCCTGAGGAAAAGACTCAAAGGCAGTTGGTAGCAGATTTCCTTGAAAAAGCATTCTCAGGCTCGACAGAAAAGCTGGTGATGCATTTGCTCTCAGCAAAGAAGATTTCAGCAAAAGAACGGGCAAAAATAAGAACAATGCTTGATGAGATTGAAAGGAAATAGAAATGGAATTTTTAGAGAATATTCTTTCACAGGGCCTGGTTCAAAGGCTTAGCTGGACACTGGTTCATTTTGTCTGGCAAGCTGGGATGGTCGCACTGCTTTTAGCAATTCTGTTAAAGCTGTTGCGCAAGTCTTCGGCCAAATTACGCTATATAGTTGCCTGTTTAGCCTTAGTGATAGTGGTTCTGTTACCAGCGATAACAATGAATCTGATTCCAGTTACGATGTCTTATTCGGCAACAGAATTTGAGCCTGAGCCTACAGCTATTACTTCAACGCCGGTTACAATTGAACAGTTCAGTAATATAGAAGCACCTGTGATAGAGACACAGCATCCTGTCGAAAACGTTACTGTTTCGCCGAGGATTCCCTTCAAACAAAGAATTACTGAAGCATTTGAACCATTCCTGCCTTACGTAGTGCTGGGATGGCTTGTGGGTGTGTTTGGTCTTTCTGTCTGGCATTTAGGCGGTTGGACGCAACTGCAGAGATTGAGACGAAGGATGGTCAAGCCTGTAGATGAGTCCTTGCGAAACAAACTCAAAGAACTGGCAGGTATTTTGGGGGTTCACAGAGTTGTACAGCTTATGGAATCTGCACTTGTCCAGGCTCCTACAGTTGTCGGCTGGTTAAAGCCGGTAATACTTCTTCCTGCCAGTGTCCTGACTGGCTTTAGTGCCGACCAGCTGGAAGCCATACTCGCACACGAACTGGCTCATATTAAAAGATACGATTACCTGGTTAATATGCTTCAAACTGTGGTGGAGATATTAGGATTCTACCATCCAGCTGTGTGGTGGGTTTCAAAAAGAATCAGAGTAGAGAGAGAGAATTGTTGTGATGATATAGCAGTGAGTGTAAGTGGCGACAGCATAGGTTACGCGAAAACCTTAGCTTCATTTGAAGAGATTCAAGCTGGCCGGCCTGAATTGGCAGTAGCAGCAACCGGAAGCAATCTATTCAGGCGGATACGCCGTTTGGTCGGTAAAGACTCCACCGACAGCAGCCGGACCAGTTGGATACCGTCCGTCGTCACCATCCTGCTGATAGCGATAATAGTCATACCGACGACGCTCGCGTTGACCACTAACGACAAAACAGAACATTCCGCTCAATTTCTTTTGGATAAAATGCTGAAACACAGTTCCCAAGTCAGGAATCTTCAATATGTTGTGGAAGAACAGACTTGGTATGACCAAGACCCAACTGACTTAGAAGTAAAAAGGATGGAAGACAACATAAAAAGGAGAATAAAAGAAGGTGCTCCGGTGCGATCAATACGTTTTAGCGAGGGGGTAATAGGGCAACTTAAATAGGACAACTCCAAAATCCTAAGAAGAACCGCTACAAGATTATAAAGTGTACAATAGATAATGAAGGACGTTCTAAATATGAAAAATACTTAGGAGCCTGGGACTCATCAGGTAAGATAGAGCTTAATGGCAACGAATATATTAAGGCCTGGAACGGTGTCCAGTGCATTGTTTACACTCAGGAAAGAGGATATTCGAAAGCAACAATCCAGGATACAGCTTCAAGTGACGGTAACCCCTGGAGAACGTTGATGATCTATTTGTGTCAGTGCTTACAAGAAAGTATCGAGGCTAAAAGAGATGTGAGCGTCGAAAAATTGAAGGACGGCACCTACCGCATAGCATTTGATTACAAAACCAGAAGGATAGTAGCTGTTATTGATCCGTCCAAAGGTTATGCGTGTGCCCTGCACGAGAACCACCACAATGGACAGTTGTCCAGCCGCCTCACGGCAACATACGAAGAAGTCGTCGAGGGCATCTGGTTCCCTATGAGCGGACAAACAGAAACGTTTTTCAGCGAATCACCAAACTTCAAAAGCTCCTTCAAATCGAGTCAAATTAGGATAAACGATCCGGCTTTCAATGCCAGTTACTTTGACGTGGACATGCCTAAGGGAACGACAGTCACAGATAAAGCGCACGGCAAGCAATATGTTGTGGGCTCAAAGCGTGTGCATGATCTGAATGTACCACAGAATTCTTCAGCCGAGGCCGAAGATATTGATCCAAACTCCTGGCAGGAAAAGTTCTACTCTATCTACAGACTCGAAGATGGAGAGGTACTCAAGCGAATTGCGCCGCCGTTTACCCCTGAACGCAGGAATAATCTCCTCTACGGCAAGCCGGTTCAATATTATTACTATCAGTATTTCAAATGGGATGGCAATCTGACTGCAAGAGGTGGACACAAGGGATATAGAATCCCGCGTCTTAGCGATATCTTAAGATCTGTCATTGGGATCGGCAGCCGTGAATACGATATACCACGCGATATTCTGTATACAGATATGTCCGGGGATTGGATAGTACGCGATGGAATACCTCAGGAAGAATTGCTCCAGGCCCTGGAGCAACTAATAAAAGAGGAGACGGGCAGAAACATCAATTTTGTCGAGCAAAAGGTAGAAACTGAAGTGATAATCGTCCGAGGCAAATATCACTTTACGCCTTTACCCAACGCAAAGCAAAAAGATTCTGTGCAGGTTTTCACAGACAAGATGGATACCTATTACGATGTAAGAGTCGTAAGAAGGACGCTCAGCGAATTGCTGAGTAGTGTGGAAAGAAGTATAGATATGGACATCATCGATGAAACAGAATCAGGAGACGTCGAACTATCCTGGAGCGAACATTATGCAATGATGTTGTTCACGCTGATATACAATGAACAACTGTATAATGAAAGAGTGGATATGCTCTTAAACAACCTGGCCCGGCAGACGGGACTAACATTTGAAAGAACAAAAGCTACAGTTGAGAAATGGCTTATCACTGAGGAAGGAGTTG
>Ga0114922_10000404_pt1 | contig 41271 bp, 24 predicted proteins | sample AartaG_FD_100975 | JGI IMG/M metagenome (GOLD analysis project Ga0114922, IMG submission 100975) | Deep subsurface microbial communities from Aarhus Bay to uncover new lineages of life (NeLLi) - Aarhus_00045 metaG | ecosystem: Environmental > Aquatic > Marine > Oceanic > Sediment | place... | reverse complement strand
TGACCAAACGGATGTGCCGCCGGGCGCATGGCATCAAGTTCTTCCCCGGCGAGAAGTGCGAGAACGTTGAATGCCCGCAGCCCGAGTTGGGTGCCTGCTGTTTGCAGAACGGCGAATGCAAAGAGCTGACCAAACGGATGTGCCGCCGGGCGCATGGCATCAAGTTCTTCCCCGGCGAGAAGTGCGAGAACGTTGAATGCCCGCAGCCCGAGTTGGGTGCTTGCTGTTTGCCCAACGGCGAATGCAAAGAGTTGACCAAACGGATGTGCCGCCGGGCGCACGGCATCAAGTTCTTCCCCGGCGAGAAGTGCGAGAACGTTGAATGCCCGCAGCCCGAGTTGGGTGCTTGCTGCCTGCCCAATGGCGAATGCAAGGAGATGACCGCCAAGATGTGCCGCCGGGCGCACGGCACCAAGTTCTTCCCCGGCGAGAAGTGCGAGAACGTTGAATGCCCGCAGCCCGAGTTGGGCGCTTGCTGCCTACCCAATGGCGAATGCAAGGAGATGACAGCCAAGATGTGCCGTCGGGCGCATGGCATCAAGTTCTTCCCCGGCGAGAAGTGCGAGAACGTTGAATGCCCGCAGCCGCCTCCGATGGGTGCCTGCTGTCTGCGAAACGGCGAATGCAGGGAGATGACAGCCAAGATGTGCCGCAGGGCGCACGGTACCAAGTTCTTCCCTGGCAAAAGGTGTAACCAGGTTAGATGTCCGTAGCTGCGGACTTGATTTGATCAGGTCGGCTCTGGCGGATAGGGAAGCCGCCGGCCGGCGAGCCAAACACGCGAGTCTGGATCCGGACACCGGAGCGAGTGGCCCGGCGGGGGAGGGTCACTGCTTCGAGTGTCGGGTCCGGCGGCTGTCTCTTCCGCGTTGGTGATGAGCAATCGCCAACGCGTTTTTGCATTTCACCGCCGCCAATACACCGTCGCCGGTATCCCACTCACGAGTAGGTCGGCATCGGCCCGTTCGCAGCCAGGCCCGGCAAAGAACACCGCCGTTGCGTCTGAAGCAAAACGCAACGGCGGCGAGCAACAATCAGTCCAGAATCGATCAGCGAGCGACGCCCCGGCTAATTGCAGGTCGTCTGAGCACACATCTGGGGGCACTGGTCTATGCAGACCTCGTGCTCTCCCAGTTGAACCCCTTTCCACTTGGTTTTGGCTTTGCCTCTGGCGTTAAAGGTCGCCCACTTGCTGTCCGCTTCGTCCAACGTCAGCTCGAGCATGAAGCCCTTGGGCAGCTTGTCACCGGGATCGGACTTGACCAGGGCTTTGAGCTTCCGGTTCTTGCACTTGGCCTTGAACTTCTTGATCTTATCGCACGGGTACGTGCAGTCCGCCGTCTCGCAGGTGATCCCCGCTTTCGTTATGCCGCCCGCGGCCAAGCAGTCATCAGCCACCAGGTCGGAGCAACTCTCATCGAAGAAGCAGCAGGCGTGCAACGGCTGCGGACAACTGACGCCCCCGCAGTTCGGCACGCCCTGCGGTTTGCCGCCGGCGGCCAGACACCCATGACTTCCGATCGTGTCGTCACAAGTACCGTCCGGCAGACAACACGCTTCTGTTGGGCACGGCGGGTCGGGGGGGCACAACTCGCCATCTCTCAGGTCCCCAAAGAGCCGATCGCAGGCTCTCAAACCGGCGTCGTCACCTATAACATCAAAGCACCGCCCGTCCTCAAGGCAGCACGCTGTGCTCGTGTTAATAGGATCGAGGCAATCGAAATCCCGGCAGGTAACGTGGTAGCCAACGAACTCCCCCTGGAAAAACTCGGCGCAGTCCTGCGGCGTCACGTCGTCCTGGCAATCCCCCCATTTATCACAACACGTGCCAGGACAATGCGGATCGAGCGTTTCACAGCGAGTTCCCTCTCCCCTGTACACCCCGTGCTGCTCCAGGCAGGACTCCTTCGTACCGTGGTAGCATCCCCCTGGCAGGCAGCAGGCACCCGTCCAACACGGTGGATCGACCGGGCACTCGCTTCCGTCGCCGCGGTAGCTGCCCTCCAAACTCAGGCAGTAAGTCTCCGAGTAGTCGTCTTCGCATTCATCGAGGCAACAAGCCCCCGTCGGGCAGTGGCGTTCGCACGTCGTCTGCCGCCCCTGGAACCGGCCCTTGGCTACCTGGCAGGCGTGCTTATTGAGCCCGCCATGCTCCGGGTCATCATCACAGCCCACGTCAAAACAACAGGCTCCTCTAGGTATGTTCTTACATCCGCCCAGCAACTCGACCTGTTCACAAGTGACGCGTTCGTCCGTGAACTCGCCCTCTCGGTCCTTGCACTCGTCCTCCAAAAGTTCCTTGCAGGCGCCGTTTATGCAACAGGCGCCCTCGGTCGGCGCGAAGCACACCTCCATCCAATGAGCGCCGCCTTTGTACGGGTTGGCCAGCAGCTTGTCCGGCAGCGGTGGGGGGCTGTTGAGCGTAAGCAGTCCCAAGACCAGGCCCGCGGAAAACGGCTGCGGATATTGCCGGGTGTCCTGAAAAAAGCCGATAGTCTTCTCATTTGTCCAAGCGTCACATAGAATGTATTTGTAGTCCTTGAACAGGACGACGGGATTACCTGGGTCGCCGATACGAGAAATGACGCCGCTAAGATAACATTCTTGCTGACCCGGCTCCCCCGCAAATCGGACAACCTTTTCGACGATTTTCGTATACTCTTCCTCCTCAGGGGCGCGCTCATAGATGATAAACCACAAGTCGGCGTCGCCCGCCGTCTGGAACTCCACGCACAGACCGAACTCGTCCAACGTCACATCGCGATCGAGAATCTCAAAGAAGTCGCCGCGCGCGCGGTTGGCCCCCCACCATTGATAAACCCAAGGCCAGGCAATGTGCTCGCACCCGCCATACGCCGGGCCCGGAGGAAAGTCCAGATCAGGCCCCATCAGTGTCGGAGGCCCTTCGAGCAGATCATCATTAAAACTGATATCCACCTCGCCCCAGACCGCAGCGATGTCAACGGTGGTGGAATCCACATCCTCGCCCTGCGCCACGACGGCCGAGCCCGTCGCGGCCAATACGACCAGCACCACCACACCCGTATGCTTGAACACGTTCATCTTTGCTCCTATCGCTTGGCCCGCGTCAACGGGCTACCCCTGCTCGCCCCACGCGGCGCTGACCTGCTCAGCAATGCACATAACAGGCCGGGCGCCTCAGGTCGAATTACGTATTATATCCTCAAAGTCGCCGGAAACAAAATTCGCGGCAAAAGCCTGCCCGCTTCCGCCGCCGTCGTGCTGCAAGTGCCGCCCGTGTCCGATAGAAGGCCCCCGGGCGAAGATTGGCGTACACAAGCCCCCCGCAACTCCGCCGCCGGTTCGTCCGGTAAACCACCGTCGTGAACAACCGCCGCCTAGTCGTTAAACGCGTCTTGATACTGACTGACCGTTCGCTCACCGATGCGGACGGGTTTTTCCTCGTTGTGCCCGGCCACGGTCAAAAGACGATCCAGCGTCTCCTGGTAGCGAATCGCCAGCTCGTTGACCCTGGCCTTTTCGTCTTTGCTGAACTCGCCGTTCCCATCACTGTCGAAGGCTTCCCCCCGCAGAGTGCCGAACGTCGTGAACACGTGCGAGCGCGTCGTCACCCAATCTCCCAATGCGACAATGAGCGATATCGCCTCGATGTAATCCTCATCCGGCTCACTGCCCATTCTCCGGCCCACGACACCGCTGTCGAAGCGGTACAGCCCGGAGGTCGCATCGGCGTGGCGCACATTCAAGAGTTCACCAACGGTCAGGAAGCCGGTCCCAGGCCGCCGGGAAAGCGCCTCCGCCACATCCAGATTCCGGTCAGCCCCGTAATACCCGGTCGTGTCGACTTGCCCTAACCCAACGGACCAGTTAAGCCTGCGACCCTCGCGATAGGCGACGATCGCCTGGGCCGCCTCACGCCCAAGAGGCGCGGCCATCTGGTCCACGTCGAGCTTCTTGTTGAACTTCTTCTGATACTCCACCCAGAACTCGCTCGGATCACGCAGCGGATCACCCTGGGACGGGAACAACACCGCCTCCCTCATCTTCGCCCGGAACACTTCCGGGAAACGATTGGCCGGAATCAGCGGCACACCCGCGAGCACCGACCAGGGCGCCGTGTTGACGTTGATGCGCCCGCTGACTCGCAGGCCGCTCAGGTCCACCCACGGCTGAGCATCCGGGTGCTCCGGGCTCCACCAGTTCTGGTCAGTCTCCAACGTCTCCAGCCCAAGGGCGGTGAAGTAGTCGAACACCAACTGGCCCCACGGCAGATACTGCGACCCGCCCGGCAGATACCACAATCCGTGCGGATTGTGTGGATTCTCCGGGTCGAGCGGGTCCGGCATCAGTTGATGTCGGATGGGATCAACGTGGTGGCGGTACAGCTTGTAGGTTCTTCCGTTCCCCGCGGGGGGGGGATTGTTCACGGCGATGTCGGTCTCCACGTGGTCGAACACCGGCATCCGGCCGTTGTCGATCGGGTTGTACCCAGCATCATCGAACTCACCGGCCAATTGCGACGTAAACGACTTGCTCTTGCTCCCAGGGTCCAGCAGGGCGTTGCCACTGATGTTCCCGTGACGCATCATCAGCAGCAGCGAGCCGGTGGTGGGGAAGGCGGCCAACCTCTGTTCGTCCGCGTGTGAGAGAGTGCCCGTGTTCGCGAAGTTGACCTCTACCTGGCGAATATCCGAATCAAAAAAGGCGTTGGACTCGCCCTGGGTGTCCTTAGTACGCTCATCGGATACGGGAACGACGCATGTCCAGATCGTCTCCAGCGGCACATCGACCATCCGCTCCTCCGACCAGATCGGCGCATCCGGGGGGGGCTGCGGCTCTCCGATGTTCGTACCCGTCAATCGGAACTCATCCACCGGGTAGTACACCGCCTTCCAGGCATCCAACCGGGCCAGGTAGACGGCGCCGCCGTTGACCACCATAAACTCCTTCTCCAAGACGTCGATTGGCGTCACGGCGCTCTGGATTTTTCCGGTTGCTTGGCCAGCCTCGTATTTGATGACCGAAAACGATTCCCCCTGCAAAGGGCCCCTCCAAGGGATTTCATCATCAAAGCACGCGTACTCGGTCCCGGTGACGTCGCAGTTTTCCGGCGTCAGGTCGTCCGGAAACGTCTTATCCGCCTCGACGATCACGACTGCCCACTCAGCCTTCATGCCCCGTTCCGTCTGCAGCAGCTTCCCCATCTCGATGCTGGAGTCATACGGGTTGAACAACTCAACCGCCAGCGCCGATTCATCAGGATCGGGTTCTCCAGGGGTTGAGGCGTCCTCCGTGACAATCGCCGTAACCTCGGTGATGTAGGGCTGGCGCTCCAGGCCGTAAACGTCGGCTGAGAGCTGATCGTAAGCACCGTTATACCGAACCTGCCCGAACGTAGAGCTGCTCGGATCGCTGTCGCGCACGGCCACCCGTGTCGGCCGGGCCGAATGATCGCTACCATCGCTGTCGGCGAAGTCGATCAGGTTGGCCGTCAGGGCTGCCGCCGTCAGACCAATCGTGTCGAACCGGTCCGTGTCTCCGTTGCCGTCATAATCATCATCCGCGGCCTCATCCTGCCAGGCTTCCCCACGGTTATCCTCGTCGCCGGCCACCGCGTTGAGCAGAAGCATGGTAAAGGCGCTCTGAATCAACGAAATCGCCCGCTCGACACTGAAATCATCACCGGCTCTAACGTCGAACTCTCGCCAGGGCCTGTTCCCACGGATATTGGCGATCCCGTCGATGCCCGGCGTATCCCCTACGTCGGCGAGCAGGACATCGTTGATCCACGGCAGACTCAGCAACCGCCTCCCGTCCAACGCTCGCTGGACGTAGTCCTCGGCACTGTTAGGCCAGTCGTACGTCGGATAAAAGTGGTAATCGAACGGCACCCAGTCGAACGGATACACCGGATTCAAGTACGGAAACTCCCCTATGAAAGACCCGTACGCGTCGGCCATCGACTTGATCCAGTCCTCGCCGTCGCTGCCACGGCCTCCGCGCATCAGCAGGTCGTCGTGGCTGATCGTGGTCAGCAGGTGGCGTCGGTCGTATTCCTTTCCGTCTTCCCCGTACGTGCGGATCATCCGCCACATCCAAACCGTGCCCCGATCCGGATTGCCCGGATAGAACGGTTCGGCGTGATCCAGCGGCCACCAGCGCCACCACGGCGCCTGCTCGTGCTGGGCCGGGTCAACCGGCGGCAGAAGCTGCAGGCCCATGTGCCCGTCGCCGGGATTGTTCCCGTTGCCTGGGACAAGCGGGTTGCCGTGGAGCTTGGACGGCGGAACCTCACGCGGGGCCAGAAAATGCCGACGGCGAAGAACACGCTCCTCGATCTGCGGGTCGTATCCCAGCTTCCCGTCCACACGCGGGAACCATTCGAAAGGCTCGCCCACAATCCGATCCGTGATGGAGTCAGCCAGGATCGTCGTCAGCAGCAGGTTGTGCGAATGATTCACGTTCACCATCGCGCCGTGATCCACCGCGCGCAACCCAACGTAGGCCTTTCCTTGCGGGTTCAGCGGATGGTTCAACCTGGCCCGGATCTTGGCGAGCTGCCCGTCAGCCAGTCCCAGCCAACCCAACTCGAACTGCCGGGCGTCATAAACCGAATCGCCGTCGGTATCCACTGGGTTTGCCCGCAGAACCTCGTACTTCATGGATTCGGCGGATTCGGCCTCCGCTCCGGTGTCCACCGGCCTGGCGAACGTAAACGGTGCCTCGGGATCGGCGTTGAAGTTACTCTTGTCGAACCGGGTCTCGAACTTGTTCTGCGTACCCTCGAAGAACACATCCCCGAACATCGCCGGCAGCATGAGGCCAAACTCGGAATCATCAACCTGCCCCGGACCGTTACAGTCCTGGTTATTCAGCGAAGGGCAGTACCAGTCCGGCTCGTGTTGTCCGATCCAGCCGTGAACCCCAGGCAAGTCACCATACGTCGGCGAGCTGACGCGGAAATCCCACTCTTCATCATCCTCATCGATGTCTTTGACCAGGGTTTGCGTCTGATTGGGACGGTAGGGAATGCCGAACTCATCCACGAAGTCCTTCCGCAGCTCGAGCGCAACGACGTCCGACAGCGACTCAAACACGCCCGCCTTCTGGACTGCCTTCTTCTCCTCACCGATGGCCTCGGCCTCGAATTTCATCGTTTGCAGAAAGGCCACGCCGACCACGAACAAAATGCCCAACAGCGCGATCACCAGGACCAGAGCCGTACCGCGACGGCACGAACCACTCGCGCCGCCCCACGTCTCTTGCGAAACCACGCCGCTAGATTGTCCGATCAATTTCCTGTTCATCTGCCGTTTATCCAACCTGGCAACTTCGCGTTCAGACAAAGTCCCGTCTTTAGCCCCTGATTCACTCATCCAACGGATCACAAGGCCCGCCGCGGCCAACTTACTCCCCCAACGGAATCACCATGACATGCCGAATCGGCCGCTCCAGCCGCAGGTTCTCGTCGTATACGTCGACCGTGATCCGAAGCGCCACCGGAAACAACGGATCGCGCTTCGGCGAGCACACAAGCACCGGTCTGCCGCTTCTGTCGACGGTCACCGGGACAATCTGCGGAAACCAGAACACGCCCGGAATTGTCTCTAGATCGCAGTTCGGACTGCACGGCTCCGGATCCGGACCCGGATCGGGAAACCTCGGATCGTAGCGGAAATAATCCGGATCGTCCGGCCTGCCCCCGCTTCCGGGATCCTGCGACACGGCTATCAACCTGTCCTTCCGGTTCCTGAACCGGATGGCAGAAGCATCGTCCCCGGAGTTCTCAGCGCCATTTTCGAGCTTCTCCAACCGGGCAATCTCTTCGTGAATGGCCCGGTGAACGCCGGCCGGGCCGGGTACCCCGATGCAGTGATCGTAGTCGAACCACAGCACCCGGTCGCCGCCGCCAAGAATGTCCGGGTCCATCGTCCACTCGACCTTGAACGAGGCGCAGTTCGGCAGCAGGTAATGCCCGATGCGATCGCCGATCGGCGCCGGCAGCGTCTCGTCCAAGATGCTGCGCCTAAGCCACTTGCCCCGGCCGTACTCGTCGCTGCCGCTGAAATCCACGATGGAATCGCAAATGCCGGTGCACTCGTCACACACATCGTCCTGCGTGTACGGCGGCAGCGCCCCCACCTTGTCCAGAATCTCCGCATCGAGAGAGAACTCGTACACCACGTCCATCAGCCCCGCCTCGATCGGAAGATCGTCGTCCTCGTTGGGGGCCCGGCTGTACGGAAGCGGGATATGATCAATCAAACCCAGGCACTCCATCTGCCTTCGAGACAACGGGGGTGGAACCAGACTCTTGTTGGACAGCAGCACGACCCGCCTGCCCAGATGCCACTTCGACGCCGGCACCGGGTGCCCCAGGCTCGAATTGCACTCTGTGTCACGCGGAAACTGCTCAGCACAAGCATCTTCGACGGGTGGCTTCTTTTTCTGCCCCCCTCCTTGCATGGGGAAGTAGGATCGATACCCGCTGCACGCGGCCGTTTGATCAGCAAAGTAGTCCACCGACAGCGTGTGCCCGTAGACGACCTGCTGGGCGTCGGCGGTGACCTTGGGGAAAACGACGCTGCGGGCCCCGGTCCGCTGCGTCACGAACATCAGGATGTCAGCCCGAGGGGCGACCATCACAAGGTCGTCGTTGTCGTCATACTTCTCTCGCTCAGGATCGGGGATGTGCGGATAGCCGTCGGTCGGGTCCTTGCCGGTGTTGCCGGTGCTGTCCGCCTCACGGCCATGCTGCGTCCAGTAGGCCTTGACCGGGTTGCTCTGGATCACCAGCAGCGATGTGTCAGGGCGCACATGACGTAGATCCTCGCGAAGGGTCTGTTCCAGGATCCGCAACTGCTGGCTCACGTGCGTCAGGGCCGTCGCCTGGCCCGTCGACTTGACCGCAATGCTGAAGACCTCGCCCGCCAAGGCCATCATCAGGGCCAAAATCCCCACCGCCACAACGAGCTCCGATAGCGTGAACGCCCTTCCGCGCGACGGTCCGATCATCGGAACCCCGTTTTCGCCAAGGCAGCGTCCGTGACGGCGCCCGGGCCGGCGGCGGAAATCAATCCGTCCCGACACCAGGCATAACCTTTTGTTAAGAAAAGACTTAGCCATAGCAAGTCCAACAGCCATTGCGCAAACCCATCCCGGACAAATCCAACTCGCATGGTATTATCCCCTACACCAAGTGTCAGTCTAGGGGTCTATTTTCTTCGCCGGGCCTAAAAGAAGACGGTCCGCCTGTCTGCCTTCCGCTGTGGTCAGCACGACCCACGCCAAACCGGACCACAGCGCGAAACCAGTGCAAATCCCGGATCAGAGTATCACAAACGCACGGGATGTGCCCGAAGGCGGATGGACCCGTTGCAGCCGCCGGACGGCTACCGCGATCACCGCTGGTGCAAAGACGGGGAAATGGTCAACGTGCGGATGTCAACGCCCACCACCGGCTGGGCGCCGTCGAAGACCAGCGGGTCGTCGTCCCGCTCCCGACGTTTCACCGAAGGTGGGAAAACCCAAACGGCCCGCAGACGCTCTTCGTCTTGTAGGAACTCATCTTCGATGAAATCATTGATGTCCTCGAGCACGATCTCCCGATCAAGCGTCAGAAAAGCCTGGTCATCCTTTTTCCCGGCCAACCGACGCTTCTCCACCCGGTAGACATGCCCGTTCAGTTCGTCGATGAACACCGTGCCGCGGCGAAACATCTCAACCAGAATGTCCAGATCACGATCGATGCGCCGGCCGTTGTCACGCCGGACATTGACGCCCACCTCCGTCGGGACGGCGGTTGCGAATTCGCTGGGGAGGATCCCCTCCGGCATGGTGATCTGCACCCGCCACGGGACCGGGAACATCAGGTCCTCATCCGGCGGCCGGGGACGCACCACGGCCTCGTCCAAACGACTATAGGGGTTGGGCAGTGGTTCTTCCTTCTGCCTGGCGAACCGCTGCATCGCGCGGGGGCGACGCAACGTCACGTAGTACATGGTGAACGTGCGCGTCGTCTCGATCGGCCCGCCGACCACGCCGGATCGGCTGGGACATTCCAGCCTGGATAATCGAGACGGATCAGCCGGATCTTTGGCTTCGACCCGGTTCACATAGTCCGTCCCCAGCTTATGGAAGACCGTCCACGCATAACGACGGGAGTCCAGAACGGTGTTCCATCGTTCAAACTTCCTATCATAGTCCGGGTCATCCTCAAGCGGAGGCGGCTGCATCGGAGGATAAACGCGGTCGCAGAACCGAAACTGAGGCTGAAAGTATGTAGCCTCAAACCTCCGGAACGTATCTACGGCGTTCGGTCCCATGCACACTGCCACTTCATCGAATGGATCGGGGAAAGGTTCGTTTTCCCACGGATACTCGGGTACGAAGCTCACGGCACTCGGTTTGCGATCCTCGACCTGGATATTCTGCATGTTCATCGCGTGGACGCGGGAGTTGGGATTGAAGAACACCCCCTCGTAAAGTACCTGATCGCCTTTGAAACTTAACGCATCGAGCGGGCTGCCGTCCGATCTCCTCTCGCCGTCGACACGCGCCAGCAGTTTTACCGACGCCTCCGCCTCCGCCGTGGCGTGCGTTTGGCTGGTGAACTCCGCCAACAGGCGGGCACGGGTCCACGACACCGGGAAAAGCGTCGCTACCATGATCAGCCCCAGCCCCAAAATCACCACCGCGATCATCATCTCCGCCAACGATATCGCACGCCGCCGAAAGCAGGAACATCGCCCGTTGACGCCCGCAGCAACACCTGCGGACTCATGTCGCATCGTCTGAAACTGGAATCGCGAAGCTGTCATAGGCTTAGCTCGATGGATCTTCGTTCTCGCCCAACGGACCGCGGATGATGTCGCCGGTCACCCGGCTGATATAGTAAGGCTTGCCCGTGTTCGTCAGGAACGGGCGGCGCTGCTCCTGCCCGCCGCTGCGCTGGTAGAGGCCGTCGTCGTAAACTATTACACCGTCCACCGAAGGGAAGTTCGCCGCCACGAGGACGTCGCCGTCATAAACCGACAACAGATGGACGAGATTAGGTGGGGGGCTGATGGGCTGCGGGTAGATGTCATGCTTGAACGGAGGCCCAGTCTGTGACAGATACTCAAAACTCGTCCGGTCGACCCGCAGCCCCGTCAGATCGCCAAAGCCATTGCCCGGAGCGTTTTTGGGGTGATTCGTCTCGCCGTCCTCGTCGAAAACAAGAACATCGCGCCCCACCACCAGTCGCCCCTCGGTCGAGAAAATGATCGAGAAAAAGTTCCGATGACGCTGGGCGGGGTCCACACCCGAAGGCGCGTTCACGAAATCGTTGTTGATCAACTCCTTCTCGCTGAACCTGTCGGCCTCGCCGTCGAGGCCTTCCAGCACGGCGTAGCGCGGAATCACGCGGATCGGCGGCAGAAGACTCTGGCCCCGACCCGCGGAGATTCGGAAACGGTTGGCCGACAGCAGATCGTTGTGGACTTCCTCGGCGTTGGGTTTGATATTGTATTTTCCCCGCAGCTTGTACAGCGACGGCGGATCAGCCGGGTTGTCGATCGGTTCATCCTCTCGTTCGATCGGGAAGACGCGCTGAACGCCCTCAGGGTCTACAAAAAACAGAAGACCGCTCTCCGTACCCCCGATCGCCCGCTGCCGGGCGACATTCAACGCCCCGCGCAGGATGTTCTCGGTCTCCGACAGTTTCCGCTGCCCCCACATCGACTCGACCGACGGAACCACGGTCACCAGGATCAAAGTGATGATGGCAATCGACACCAACAACTCGACCAGCGTAAACCCAGCTCGCGACGCCGGTGCCGACGGCGGTTGTCCGATAAGACCTCGATTGACTACGTTCAAGCCATACATCGTTAGTGCTGCTCTTTTCCGCGGGCCAACGCCGGCGCCAGAGTCGAATCGGCGTAAGCGTTGTCGTCATTAAGCGGATTGTCGATTCGCCGGTTGTCGACCCAGTCTCCGATCAGTACAGCCGTGAAATCATTGTCCACGTTGGCCTCGGTTAGCTGATTGCGTCCGTTGGGCCCGTAGGACATCAGGATTGGCGCCCCGCCGTTGAGGGCGATCATCTCGGTCGAGGCCTGATTCCAGTAGAGGTGGTTGGAGGAATCTTGCCCCTCGCCAGCGGCGTCCCAATCGCGCTGGGCCATGTAGCTGATCGGTACGCCCCAAGCGTCGACCAACCAGCGGATCTGCTCGTCGTCCGAATCGAACCCCTTCTTCTTGCCCCGATCCAGGTACTGAATGGGCTTGCCGTCGCGGTCCACGGCCCCGTCCGACCAGAAGCGCGGCGAGATGGCATCCAGAATCGACGACGCGCGGTCGCTGAACAGCCTGATGGCAAGCAGCATGGCCGCCTGGTCGCGATGCTCCAGGGCGTAATCCTGCTCGGTGGTGATCTGGTTGTGGAACTTCATGTTCGGGTACGTGTTGGGCTCCTCCGGCGATGGCTCCATCTCGGCCCGCCCCGGTGCCAGCGAGCCACCGGGCGGCGAGCTGTCGGGCAAACCCAGCACGGTGAACACCTCCAACTCGTCCGGCGGGTAGTTGCCGTAGCGAGCGGTATAGAAGACCCTGTCACCACCTCCTGCCGGCTGAGAAACGCCCGCCAGCGGCGCTTCGTCGTGGAATTGATCCACCGCTTGACGCACAACCTTCAGCATCGCCTCCGTATCGCGCAATTGGCCCTTGTTCACGACCCCCCGGCCCACCGTGACCACCGCCCCCAACAAAACAGTGATAATCACGATCACCACCAGCAGCTCTATGAGGGAGAAGGCCCGAGGCGTGGCACCGGTTTTCAACCGGTGGGGAACACGGGTTGAAAACCCGGGCCACATACCGGACCGAATGCCGGACCTGCGATGGTGCGATCGATGCGTCAACGGTCGCCCCCAGTCCAGTTGATGATGTCGTCAGCCGTGCCGTATCGAGCGTCAAAACCGGCACTGATCAGCAGGAACTTGTCCCTGTTAACCGTGGTGTTGCGCTGCTTGATGGTCTGATCCCAGATAAAGCGCTCGAACGTGTAGTCAAACTTCGGATCATTCAGATCCGAGTCTTTCGGCAGCGGATCGGGATACTCCGTGCGGGTAATCCCGTGCAACGGGTCATCCTTTGCACCCTCGATGGGCCCTGCCCCGAAATCGATGCCCTCATTGTCATAGGGCGCTCCCGGTCCGTCGCTGCCTGTGATGATGCCGTTGTCCTCCTGTGTAAACACCCCGGGCAGCGACCGGCTCGGATCACCGACCATTGTCGTGGCGGACGGATTGGCCCGGTAGTATAGAATCGGCTGATCAAACGCGTCGACGAATAGATACTGCTTCTTGGTCACCTCGTCTACGTCGTCGAATGATGCAATAACGCCGCGCTGGTCCAGCTCCTCGAGGGTCCTCGTCTTGCTTACCATCTCGTCACCGACAAACCCCGTTGCCCCATAGCCGTAACGGGGGCGCTTGGTCTTGCCTGTGTCCTCGTCCAGCTCATAGGTGCCGCCTGGACCTGCGTGCGTATCGTCGGACCAGGTCCCGTCGCGATTGAAATCGAAGAAACCCGGCGGGCCCAACAGGTCGGCGCCCAGCATGGCGTGGACCAGCAGATGGGCCCCAGCCACGACCGTCAACGGCTGTTCACCTGTCTTTCTGTTGAGGGGATTGGCGATCTTGCGATGATCACCGTCACCCTTGTTGTTGTCGGTCTGCGACGGCGGGTAATCCCCGCCCAAGGCCGCCTCGCCGCGGAACGTCTCGATTGCCGTGGAGAGCGAACTGATCTGAGCGTCCACGCTGACCTTGCGGGCTTTTCTTTTGGCGACGTTCAGCGCCGGGATCAAGATGGCCACAAGTATCCCGATGATTGCGATGACCACCAACAACTCAATCAGCGTGAAACCGTCGCCACGCCTCGTTGTTCTCTGCGTGTTCATAGGCTTAAGTCCTCTTGGCCGTAACAAGCCCCGCTACTCCTGGCGCGGGATGTTCGAGACATCGTCGTTGGTTCCATACAACCCGTCCGGTCCGGGCGTGATCAGAAGATAACTGTCTCTACGCACCGGGCGCAGAGGGCTTTTATCGCTACGGATTTCCTCCCGGATCGCCCGAAAGGCGTTGACATCGAGAATATACCGGGCAAAGGAATCCTTGTTTCTGGCATCATCAATATCCAACGCGGTGAGGTCGGCACCGTGAAACGCGATGCGATGGTCCCCGCCGCCGCCGAAATCCCAGCCCTCCTTTGGATCAACTTCGCCGGCGCTATCAGCCCACCCGGTGAAGCCAACGTTATCTTGATGAAAATAGATGGGCTTCCCGTCCGGGTACCTGTTCTGCGGATCGTGCTCGTTCTCGACCATATTCTGCATGGAACCGCCCCGGGTAGCCACGTAGTAGAGCACAGGCTGGTCAAACGGATCGACGATCACCGGCAATTGCTTCATGTCGTTGTAGTCGGGGAAGAAATCGTCCAGGTTCGGCGACCCGATCAAATCCTCCGTCGCCACCAGCCGTAGTTCCCCGGAATCCAGATAGAGCGACTGCCTTGGCAGCAACTCACCGGTATCCGGGTCCGGCTCGTACCATTTCCACGGCTCCTTGAGCTGGTCCTTCGGAACGCTGCGACGCTGAATGAAGCCGTTCAAGTCGGCACCCAACAGCATCGCCGACAGAAAATGGGTGCCGTACACACACGGATAACCACCGCTTTCCTTAAGGAATGGGAATCTGCCTTCGGCCGCGTCTTCATCCGAGAACACTACGTTACCGTCTTCGTCCACGATCCTCGGATGGGCGAACGACGGTGGGTAGCCGTTGGTCCGCCCGAACTCCGACTCATTGTCATTCCTGAACAACTCAAGCCCAGTGTCGATCGCGTTGAGCAACGCCCTCCCGGCGACGCACTTGGCCTGGGCGCGGGCGTTGTTCAAGGATGGAAGGAGGATCGCTATCAGCAGCGAAATGATGAAAATGACCGTCAGCAACTCGATCAACGAGAAACCGGCCTTACGACGCCCCCGCGCCTCCGCAAAACCCACCGAAATCGGATTGCAATTCATGATCTTGTATCTCTCATGGCCAATGCTCCGTCCTCTCGCAGGGCTACACACCCGGCGAACCGTTCAGCCTGATCATAGGCGCCGGGCAAAAGCCAAAACCAGCACCAAGAAGAACTTGTCACTGCCCGAATCGTGCCTGTGCCCCACGCACGACGTTCCATATCCCGCCTGCTGCCGGGGCCCGACCGGCAGCCGAAAACCTACGACACCGAATCGATCAGCTTGACCAGCGGCAGGAACAACGAAACAACAATAAAACCGACAATACTGCCCAAAACCACCACCATTACGGGCTCCAGCAGCGAGATCAGACTCGCCACCGCCGTTTCGACCTCCTCGTCGTAGTTGTCAGCCACCTTGATCAGCATCTTGTCCAGCTCGCCGGTCTCCTCACCCACGTCGACCATGTTCACCACGATCGCGTCGCAGGTCCGGGTCGCGCGGAGCGGGTTGGCGAATGAATCGCCCTCACGGATCGCGTCATGCACGGTCTCCATCGCCCGGGAGTAAACCTCGTTTCCGGCGGTCTCACGCGTGATGTTGATTGCCTCCAGGATGGGAACCCCCGCGGCGATAAGCGTTCCCAGAGTCCGTGTGAATCGCGCGATGGCCGATTTCTGTAATAACGTGCCCATTATGGGCACCTTCATCAACATCCAGTCGGTGACGAAGCGCCCCCCGCGCGACTGCCTGATGAGTCTGAATATCAGCCAGGCCCCAACCGGCATGAACAGCACCAGGACAAAGCCCGGCGGGCGCCCCTTGGCGAACCACGTCGAAACGCTGATGAGCGTCTCGGTCATTTGGGGAAGCTCGGTATCGAAGTCGATGAAGATATCGCGAAACTTCGGAATGACCCAGTACATGATGCCGCCCACAATACAGAAGGCGAAACCGACCACCACGACCGGGTAAATCATCGCCCCGATGACCTTGCGTTTGAGCCTCTGGGCCTTCTCCAGGAACTCGGCCAGACGGTTCAAAATGACGTCCAACACGCCGCCAACCTCGCCGGCTGCAACCATGTTCACATAAAGCCGATTAAAGACGCGAGGGTGCTTGGCCAAGGCCTCAGACAACGTTGCCCCGCCCTCGATATCCTCTACGATGGTCCGCAAGCTGTTCTTCAGCTTGCCCGGCTTCTGCTGCTCCTCCAGGATATTCAGGCTTCGCAGAATCGGCAGACCCGCGTCCTGCAGCGTCGAGAGCTGGCGCGTAAACGAGGTCAACTGCTTCGTGGACACGCCGCCGATTGAGATGGCGACGCCCTTTTTCTTTCCCTTGGCGGCTGCCCCCTTCTTGACCCCGCCCTTTTCCTTGATCCGGGTGGGGAAATAGCCCAGGGTGCGTATTTTCGCCAGAGCGTCTTCCGTCGAGGCGGCCTCGACCTCGTCTTTTACATCCTGGCCCGCCTGGCTCATCGCTTCATAAACATAGGTAGCCATGGTCAAACCTCAGCCAACGAAAAAAACCAAACTTTGCCCCCAGATAACGCCCGCCGGCAATTCGCAGCCGTCAAAACCCGTGCTGAAAACGCTCGCCCCGCGCCCGGCGTCGGCCTGATCGGCAAACGCGCGGGACTTCCGAACGTCACTCCGTCAGCACCGTCTCTTTCACAACCTCTTCGATGGTCGTGATACCGTCGTAGATCGCCAGCAGTCCGGCATCGCGAAGGGGTCTCATCCCACGTTTGAGCGACTCCTGCCGGATCACAGTGGAAGACGCTTGCCGCATGACCAATTCACGCAGCGTGTCATCCATCACCATAGTCTCGAAAATGCCCATCCGTCCGCGATAACCGGTGTTGTTGCAGTAATCACACCCCTTGCCATAGTGAAATGTTCGGTCGCCCACGTCTTCGGGACGAAGATCCAACTCCATCAACTGCTCTTCCGCAGGACTGTATTCCGCCTTGCAATTGGTGCAAATCCGGCGGACAAGACGCTGGGCGACAACAGCTTCAAGTGTAGCTGAAATCAGGAACGCCTCGAGGCCAAGATCGAGCAGACGGGCGATCGTCGACGCAGCGTCGTTCGTGTGTAGGGTCGTGAACACCAAGTGTCCGGTCAAGGATGCTTGAACACTAATCTGCGCGGTCTCCAGGTCGCGAATCTCGCCCACCAGGATAATGTCCGGATCCTGACGCAGGAAACTGCGGAGCGCGCGACCGAATGTCAGGCCAATGTCAGGTTTCACTTGAACCTGAATCAAGCCGTCGATGTCGTACTCCACCGGGTCTTCGGAAGTTAGAATCTTGACCCCAGGCGAGTTCAGTTCTGAAAGGGCCGCGTACAGCGTCGTGGTTTTCCCGGATCCGGTCGGGCCCGTGTTGATGATGATGCCGTTAGGCTTGCGGATCAATTGGTGAAAGGTCGCTAGATCGTCCTCTCGGAAGCCAAGCTTTTCAAGCTTCAGTTGAATAGCGGACCGGTCCAGGATACGAAGGACGACGCTCTCGCCGAACATGGTCGGCAAGACGGCCACACGAAGGTCGACAGGGTTGCCGCCAACCGTCAGTTCGATTCTTCCGTCCTGAGGCAAACGCCGCTCGGCGATGTCCAGGTTGGCCATCACCTTGATCCGCGATGTGATGGCCAATGCGATGTACCGCGGCGGCGGGACCATCTCGTAAAGGACGCCGTCGATGCGATAGCGCATTTTGAACTCGTCCTCGAACGGTTCGAAATGGACGTCGCTGGCCTTGTCCTTGATCGCCTGCAAAAGCACCAGGTTAAGCAGCTTCTTGACCGGGTTCGAGTCGGCGATGGACTTGAGTTCGTCGAGATCGATGCTGTCGCCGCGCCCCTCGAAGCGGGCCAGGTCTTCGTCCGCCTGGACTTCCTCAATCAGTGTGGCGATGGATGCCTGCTCGCCTTCGGGGTAATACCGTTCCAGACTCCGCCCGACTTCGCTCGGCGAGCTCAAGTACGGCTTTATTGAGAAACCCAAGAGCGTCTTCAGGTCGTCGGTGGCCAGAAAATTGTCGGGACTGCCGACGGCCACAGACAGCTCCTGACGATCGCCATCAAACTCGAACGGAATGACCCTGTAGGTGTTGGCCATTTGGGAGGGCACAAGCGAAATGACCTCCGGCGAGACGTCTACCTTTGTCAGATCGACGGCCTCCATGCCGCTTTGGGCGGCCAGCGCGAGATTCAGATCATCCTCGTTAACGTACCCTAGTTCAACGAGTATGGAGCCTATAGGCCCGCGCCGCGTCTTCTGGATTTCAAGGGCTTCGTGCACCTGAGTGCGACGGATCTTGCCCATCTTGATCAGGATGCGCCCCAACTGCCGACCCCGCAGTTGCTCCACAGTGGGCATCCTGCGCTCGGCCCGCTGGGTGCTTCGAGGCTGTTGTTGATCGTCTCTGTCGTTTCTCATTGCGTCTTGAACGCGATATCCTCGATTTCCTCTTCCTCGCCCTCTCTCTTCTCGGCGCCGACATCCCTCAATTCCAGGCCACGCCTGTACTTGTCAATCTTGTCCGACATCTGCCCCGGGTGGCGAGATCTGTCGATGGCGTCTTCCGCCGAGATCTGGCCCCCGTAGTAGAGCGACCAGAGGTGTTCGTCCAGAAGCTGCATCCCGTATTTCTTGCCGGTCTGAATCGCCGAGTCGACCCGGTACGTCTTGTTCTCGCGGATCAAGTTGGCGACGGCCGGCGTGACCACCATAAATTCGTAGGCCGCGATCATCCCTTTGGGTATCCTGGGCAACAGCGCCTGCGAAAGTACCGCGATCAGGTTGATGGACAACTGAACGCGAACCTGCTCCTGCTGGTTGGTTGGGAACGCGTCGATGATCCGGTTGATCGTTCCCTGACAACCGGTCGTATGGACGGTGCTGAAGACCAAGTGGCCAGTCTCAGCCGCACGGATGGCCGACTGCATCGTCTCCAGGTCGCGCAACTCACCCACCAGAATCACATCCGGGTCCATTCGCAGGACTCTCTTGAGAGCCTCGGCGAAACTGGGCACATCGACACCCACTTCTCGCTGGTTGACTATGGACTCTCTGTGCTGGTGGTAGTATTCGATGGGTTCCTCCACGGTGATGATGTGTCGGTCAAAGCTGGTATTGATGTAATTCACCATCGACGCCAGCGTCGTGGTCTTGCCGCAGCCGGTTGGACCGGTCACCAGGTACATGCCTCGCGGACGGCGGCAAAGGGCCCGGGTAATCTTGGGCAGGCCGATCTCCTCGAATGTCATCAACCTGTACGGAATCAAACGAAGGGCGATCGAGATGGCCCCCTTCTGCCGGAATACAGAGACGCGGAATCGGCCGTGGTCGGCGAAGGCAAAGCCGAAGTCGGTTCCCCCGGCCTCCTGCAATTCCTGTTGATTGCGGTCCGGAGTAATGGACTTCATCAGCGCCGTTGTGTCGTCGGGAGTAAGCACCTTGGTCTCAAGCCGGCGGAGATGGCCGTGAAGACGAATCACCGGCGGCTGGCCAACCGCCAGATGCAAGTCCGACGCGTCTTGCTTGATCACCGTTTCCAGCAACCGGTCAATGTGCAGTGTTGATGACATTCAAGCGACCTCCTCAAAAACACCCTCCACTTGGGTGATACGCAACAACTCGTCGGGGGTAGTCACCCCGGCCAATATCTTTCTCTTGCCGTCCTCCAGCAAATTCCGCATGCCGGATGCCTGGGCAGTGGCGCGTAGCTGATTCGCCGGAGCGCGGTTATAGGCAAGCTCGCGCAGCTTCGGATTCATTATCATTACTTCGAAGATGCCACGGCGCCCGCGAAACCCGGTTCCGGCGCACCGCTTGCAGCCCGCCCCTTTGTAAACCGTCGCACTCTCCAGCTCGCCTTCCGAGAAACCTAGCAGCTTCAATGTCATCGAGCTGAGGGAATCATCCACAACCCTGCACTCCGAACATATAACCCGAATAAGGCGCTGAGCCATGATGGCCTGAATCGAACTGGCTACAAGAAACGGCTTAATCCCCATGTCAATCAGTCGTGTGATCGCCGAGGGGGCGTCGTTGGTGTGCAGCGTGCTGAAAACCAGGTGGCCGGTCAGGGCGGCCTGGATGGCCACCTCGCCCACCTCCCGGTCTCGTATCTCTCCCACAAGGATGATGTTGGGTGCCTGACGGAGCATCGACCGCAGTATCCTTGCAAAGCTCAGTCCGATCTCCTCGCGCACCTGGCATTGATTCATCCCGGTGAAGTTGTACTCTACCGGATCCTCAGCCGTGATGATCTTCCTGTCAGGCCGGTTCAGTTCCTGCAGCGCGGCGTACAATGTGGTTGTCTTGCCGCTGCCGGTCGGCCCGGTCACCAGAAAGATGCCGTTGGGACGGCGGATGATCTTGCGAAAGACCTCGTAGTCGTCCTCCTCGAATCCCAACGCCCCTAGTCCGACCTGAGCAGACTCGGGACGGAGAATTCGCAGCACGATGCTCTCGCCATGATAGGACGGCAAAGATGAGACGCGGAAGTCGATGGGACTTCCGCCGATACGCATCATGATTCGACCATCCTGCGGCAAGCGCTTCTCGGCAATATCCAGACCGGCCATGATCTTCAGACGAGCAGTGACCGCGTTTTTCATGGCCAGCGGAATATCGTCACGGATTATGCAAACCCCGTCGATGCGGTATCGGGCGCGCACACGGTCGTTCATCGGCTCGATATGGATGTCGCTGGCCCGCGAGTGAACCGCCTCGATGATAATCATGTTCAGCAGCTTGATCATCGGCGCCTCGTCGTCTTCATCCTGCGCCGCTTTGATAGCCGCTTCTTCGTCCCCCGGAGCTTCCTGGTCGATGCTGGCCATCGTCTTGGAAAGCTCGTCGCCACTGGTGTCGACGAACTTGGAGATATATTCGCGAACCTTGGACAACGGCGCCAGGGTGGGCACAATCTCGCAGTTCAATCTAAAACGCAATAAATCAAGCGTTTCAAGATCCAGCGGGTCGGCGATGATGATCTTCAGACGGTTACCGTCCATCCCCACCGGCAGCACCGAATGGCTGATGATGAGGCTGGCAGGAACCATCGACAGCGATTCCTCATCGATGGTTGTCTTGCCCAGGTCGATGTATTCAAGTCCGAATTGAGAAGCGAGCGCTTTGACGACATCCTCTTCGCTGCATAGCTCTAATTCGGCAAGTGCTTCACCGACGCGTTTGCCGTGCTCCTTTGCGTACTGGAGGGCGTCAGCCAACGTGCTCGTGTCGATGATACCCCAGCCGACCAAGATCTCGCCTAGCTTTTTGCGTCGCTTAGCCATTGATTGTCCGCAAGCGTTGACGTTTCAACTTCGTGGCGAGCTACAGCCACGCCACGACCATACCGGCAGCCCGGCGGGCAATCCCACAAGCCCGACCGGCACGCCGGAGATTTCACACCTGCCGTTGATTCTACATGCCTACGCCTTCCACTTCAACTTCTAACGACCACCAAATGTTCGGCCGAACACACTTGACCCACGGATGACTTTGTCGTCCAATGAGATTGTGCGTTGTGCGCAGGAGGCGGCGACCTCGGGGCCTGGGGCCTACAACAGGGGTGTGGCCTCTCCATGTGCGCCTTAGTCAATGCGCTCCCCAGCGCGACCGGTTCATTCCGGGGGCCTTGCCGGTGCGACGATTACGCATCCTCACCGGCTGAAGTCGGCGGCTGGAGGCGAGGGTAAAATCGCCCGGAATCGTCGTTTTTGCAGACAATAGGGCGGTTGGGCGGGCGTTTACGCCGACCGTTGCGGATGGAGCAGGAGTATCTAGCTGATGGGAATTCGTCGAGCCTCAGTCGTGTGCAGTTTTTCCTTCTTACTGGCGGTCCTCATAGGCTGCGCCGGCGTCCCGGAGGCGCGCCTGGTCACGGCAGAGCAGTTGCAGTCAGCGGGCTACTACAAGTACTGGGCTGCGCGGCTGCCGCTGGCAAAATCCGACGGCGTCGAGAATTTCTATCTGGTCGACGAAAATCTCTACGTCACAACCAGGCTGGGGCACCTGTACTGCGTCAGCGCGGAGGAAGGGCTGTTGCGGTGGACGACCTCGGTGACGGAGCCGGATTACACGATCTTTCGTCCTTCGCACATTCGCACGCCGGACGGCAACGGCCCGGTGGTCATCGTCACCACGACGCGAACCTACATTTTCGATCGGTATTCGGGTGATTTGATCTCGTCGTTCACGCCGTCTTTCTCGCCCGGGGCGGGCGCCGTCGGCGACGAACGCCGGCTCTACATGGGAGGGGCGGATGGGCGCGTGTACGCCATGCAATGGAAGCATCCGTTCGGAGGTGACCCGATCGGCAAATGGGAACTGATGGCCGGTGGACCGGTCACCGCAACACCCTCGCTGTACGGCGAAGAACAACTCATCTTCGCATCACAAGGAGGAGCGGTCGTCAGTTGCAGCACCTTTGACAAATCGTGCAACTGGGCTCGCAAGACCGAAGACGCCGTGGTGGCTGATCCGTTTGTCGACGAAACCGGCGTCTACGTCGCCGGCACGGATCGGTCCCTGTATCGGTTCGACGTCAACACCGGTGCGCAACGCTGGCGATATCGGTTCCCCAAGCCGCTTGTCGATCCACCGGCGGTGGCGCGATTCACCTGCTACCAGAGCTGTCCGCAGATCGGTCTGACCGCGATCGACGTGGACTCGGGCGAGCGGAAGTGGGTCAGGCCTGACGGCGCGTCCTTTGTGGCCGGCGGCTTCGGCGAGGCGGTCATCTTCACCAACAGCGGCGCCATCGAGATCGTGGACACTCTATCCGGCCAGACGACGCGATCGTTCGACGCCAAGGACACCGCTCAAGTGGTGTGCAACACACGTGACGATCGGGTGATCTTGGCCACAAACGACGGGCACCTCACCTGCGCCCGGCCCGAGTCGATCCCGTATCTGAAGCGTCAGCAGGTCATGGCCGCTCAACACGCTCTGACCAGCAAACCGGATGCGGATCGCCAGGCCCGCGAGCGACAACCACTGCCGCCTCCGCTACCGGAATCGTCCCACGTCGATGTCCTGCGCAGCGAGCGCGACACGCAGCCTTGAGCTGGACGCATTGCGGATTGCGGATTGTGGATTGGGCGGGTGGCCCAGCCGTGACTTTTGTTTGCGCAGCAGAGGTAGGGCAGGACGAGCGAAGCGAGACCTGCCGAGACCTTTGTCTGCGCAACGTGACGGCAGGCGGGTGGCCCAGGTTTTCAGGGTTTATCGATTTAGTCCAAATCGGGCGCCGAAAACAGGATAATCGATGGTCAAGACTATGGTTTTCATTCTTGACAGACGTTTCGTGAGCGCGCGAAGGCACTAAATCGACAGCCTCTGAAGTGCAAGCCACGTCGGGGACGGTTCAATATCCGTGCCACCGTGATCTCCGACCTCGTGCCAGGTACCGAATTGACGTTGACGCTGGACGGCGGTGACCCGCAGACGGCGAATGTCAAGAAGAGTGGCCGGGCCAGAGTCAAGTGGGAAGTTATCCGGGGCGGCGACTTCGAGATCTGCGTTGTCGAGTGCCCGGACATCTGCCGTCGGACGGAGTGCAGGGAGTAAGCCTGAAAAAGGTGCCACGGTCGCCACGACCGACATCACCCGGGGCGTCGTCAGCTTGTCACGGGAACGTCAACGGGTACTATTATCCGAGTTTGTTCGGATGATCTGGAGACTCAGCAAAATGCGTATCGATCTCGGAATTATGATAGGACAACACCCTCACGGATGGGCGTCAAAGATAATCGAATTGGATTTCGCCCCAACGATTGGCATGAGCTACAACGATGGGACATGGAAGGGCGTCGAAGGTCGGAAGATCATTAATGTCTCGATTGAGTGCCCGCCCGATGAGACCCCGTATCTCGTGGTCTCCCTGACGCCCGACAATTCCGCGACGGTGGAAGACCTCAAGGCGACTTATGAGGCTTGGGGCTGGAAGGTTTCCTGATCGCGTCGCCAAGGCGAATTTAATGCCTGAAAAACCCCCGCTGGCGACCCTGAAAGCGGGGTATCGGACACCATGATGAGGTGGCGTACCCGTTGAGCGCGTGAAGGGGTAGTGGGAGCGGGGTCATCGCTTCCCCCATCTCTGAAGAGATGGGCCACCCGGCCGGACGCATTGCGGATTGCGGATTGGGCGGGTGGCCCTGCCGTGACCTTTGTTTGCGCAGCGTGACGGCAGGTCTCACCGCGGCCCGCCGCGGTTCGTCCTGCCCTACTACCCGGCTGTCGATACCTGACGGGGTGCGAGAAAGGATTCTCGCACCAGCATGGTTATTGGAGTTCTCCGCCGGTCTGTGGTACCCATAACTCGCCGAATACCGCTTCAACCGGATAAATCTCTGGACTTCTGCCGTCGCATTCGCCTACCATATCTGGTGAGTGAGGTTGTTTCCTCTGAATCCCGGGACGCGCTGTTTCGGGCGGAGGAACGGAGAGTGAGGGAAACAACGGGGGTAGTGAGAGGCGGGCCGGGAATCGGGCCTGCCAATGGGTGAGTGAGAGTCCGGGGCCGGGTTCCGCATCAGGCAACGCACGCGGCGTTTTTGGTGAGCATAGCCGCTCTATCTTGCTTGCGGCTGTGTACGGAACATGCGTTCTCAATAAGAACCTATCCCATAACCTCTGTGGGACCGACTTTCCAGCCGGTCAAGTGACAGGTTGATAACCTGTCCCACAGGTCCGGGTAGGCTCTTAGCAAGCTCCGTTCTCGTGTAGCGGATGTAACGCCGCCCCTTATGGGTGACGCTCTGCGGATCATTACGTCACCCACCAGGGGTGACGCTACACGAAAACGAAGCACTTCCCGGTGTACATCCTCGCGTTCCTCACTCCTTGTAGGGAGGAAGTCCGATGGGTAATTTGTATGGCCGGCGCGCCCACTCGGGTGCTGTGACGGTGTTGGCCGTTTGCGTCGGGTTCGCAACGGCTCGTGTGTACGCGGATGAGCTGACGCTGGCGGACCTGCTGGCGGATCCGGGGGCGTCGATCGTCTCCGAGGACGGCCTGTTTGAATTCAGCGGTTTTGCCTACAAGCCGACCTTGGGAGCCCCGGCTGCACCCGAACCGGCGTCGATTCGTGTGGTGACCGACGAGGCCGCTGCGGACGGGTTCCGCCTTGAGGGGCCGTTACAGGTTCACAACGGGGTGGATATGAGCATTACGCTTGATTTCAAGGCGACAAGCCTGACTGGCCTGGGTTTCAACCGGGCAGCCATGACTCTGCTGGCGCCCACGGCCTTCGATCCTGCGTTCGATCAGCGCGGGGAGGACGACACATCCGTGCTCCTTGCCGAAACGGTGATGCCTCTGCACGGCGGAAGTCAGCGCCGCTTTGAGACGTATCTCCATGCGGACGGGTCGGGAGTGAAGACGGCCTGGGTCGAGCTGGACCCGAAGACTTTCGGATCGTCGATTCGGGTATCGCAGGAGATTTCGCTGAACAGCACTGCGGACGGGACCGGGAGCGTGGCGGGTCTGTCCTCCTATAAGCCTGGTTTCAGCGTCGTTCCGGAGCCTATGACGCTGGTCCTGATGCTGGTGGCAGCACCGGCAGTGGGGCTGCGATGGCGTCACCGGCGAGTTCGGTGAGCGGTTTTCGGATGCGGATTGTGGATTGATTTGAGATTTGGGATTGACGTGCCGGGCGGGCTCCCCACGCCAATCCCCAATCCATCTACACACCCGCGAGCAAGACTCGCTGCAACCTATACTGTTGTCTCCGACAATTTTGTTTTCCTGCGCGCATTTTTGCCTGCGGCGGAGCCGCGCTGGGGAACCAAAAGTTGCATGAGGAGTTGCGCCGCAGAGGAATACAGTAGCGGTTAAGGCCAAGGTCAGTACCATTACGCAGAACGGATCCGACCCGGCTCGAATAGGGGCCTTTTCCATGCAGCGCATGTTTCCCCCAACGGCGTGTCTGGCGATCCTCGTGTCGCCGCTCGTATCTTGCTCCCCGACCGTCAAGGTTATTCGTATCGAACAGACACCCGGAGACGGCATCTTCCGGCTCGTGCGGACGAAGCTGGATGTGCGCGTCGCGGACTTCGAGGCGGCGCTCTACGAGGATGAACTGGGCTATCCTCGCATTGACTTCAAGAGGTTCGACAGGGACGGCTCAAAAGAAGTGCTGAAGACCTTCGACGCCGTCATCCTGGAGAACAAGTACCTCAAGCTGACGCTTTTGCCCGGGAAGGGGAAGCCCTACTCCCTCATCTACAAGGTGACGGGGCACGAGGAGTTCTTCATACCGGCAGTGGCGCAGCCCCTGGGTTCCCCCAACGCGCTGGGGTGGTGGTTTGCGCTCGGCGGAGTCGAGTACACATTGCCGGACAGCGAGCACGGGGACACCTGGGCGGCGAAGTGGGAGTGGGAGGTGGTCGAGGATTCGCCCGCGAGGAAGACGGTCCGCATGAAGGTCAAGGAGCTCCGCAACGGTCTCGAAGAGACGATCGGCATCTCGGTCTACCCGGACAAAGCCTACTACCAGGCGGACCTCGAGATCGTTAACCCGACCGTCGCGCCCGTCGAGTTCCAGCACTGGATCAATCCCATGTGGGCCCCCGGCGGGGAAGGCGAGATCACCCTCCGCACGGAGTTCGTGGTGCCGACAAGACGGGTCCATGTTACGGAGAGGAAGTTCAACGACTGGATGCTCGTCTATCACCCAAAGAGGAGCCGCCTGCAATCCTACGACGCCAGCCCGCTGCGGTTCCTACTGGGCTGGAAGGGTACCGGCGACCTGCTCGCCGTCGAACTCGAGCACGGCTTCTACAGCGCCTTCTCGCACGACCGAAACGAAGGCGTGGTTCGGGTGTTCCCCCCGGACCGGTGCCCGGGATTGAACATCTGGGCCTGGGGAGTCGATCCAGAACCCGGGACGAGAAGGCGATTCTCTGGCAGCGAAGGCTGCCGGGGCTATGTGGAGATGTGGGGTGGCGTCACGCACGGCTTCGACGAGTACCACCGTCTCGGCCCCGGCGAATCGATCCAGTGGACGGAATGGATGTACCCGTACGCCGGAACCGGCGGGCTTCACTACGCCGACAAGGACCTTGCCGTGACCTTCACGCGCTTCCCCGGCGGCGAACACAGGCTTGCCTTTTGCCCGAGCGGCGATCTGAAGGGCGTCGAGTTCAGAGTCGTCCCCGTTGGGACGGACGAAACCCGCCTCCGCGTTGTCGTGGATGCGGCCCACCCAGGCCAAAGGCCCGTCGAATCCTCCACCCGGGCCGACGGAAATATGGAGCTGCTGGTTCTCAAGGACGGCAAGGAGGTCGTCAGGCTCCCCGCGAGGGTCCCCCCGGAGTTCCCCGTGCTCAAACCGTCAGGTAAGTGACATCCTCCAGGACTGATTAACGGCGTTGGGTGCCATGGCCAAGCGCAGCGCGGCCATGCTGTCCAGGACTCGGAGGGCATGCCCGCGCCTTCGGCTTGGGCATGGCACACGGCGCTCACAACCGTGCTGGGCATGATCCCACCAAGACGGGCCGGTGCCGGGAGCTTGAATCAGCCATCCACCCTTCCGACAGATACCATGCGGACGGTCGTCGCTTGCAACCATCTGCTCGTTGGTGGTTAGAAAGGTGGGGTTTTTGAGCGTAAGGCGGTGGTGGTGATTAAAGGCCCGAAAACACAGGGTGGAGGGTACCAGCGGCTTGCCGGGCAGTCACGCTGCGCAAACAAAGGTATCGGCAGGTCTCTGGTCACGGCAGGTCTCGCTTCGCTCGTCCTGCCCTACCCGCTACCCGACTTGGGGTGGGCAGTATATGACCGAAACCGTTGAACAAAGCTATACGCGCATCACGACGCTGATGCACCAGGCCGTCGATCGCGAAGCGTCCGATCTGCATCTGGTTCCCGGCCACTCGGCCACCTTGCGTGTGCATGGGCGTCTGCTGTCGGTCGGTGACGAACCGCTGAATTCGGTCGAAGTGCGCCACATGGTCGAATCCATCGTTCCGGAGGCGGTTCGCGTCCGCTTGGATTCGCAGAAGAATCTCGACTGCTCCATCGCCCTCTCGCACGAGGGTCAAGACCGCCGGTTTCGAGCCAACGTCTTCTATTCCCAGGGTGAAATGTGCGTCTGTCTTCGTGTGGTGCCCGTCGAGATTCCCACGTTTGACTGGATGGGTTTTCCGCAAGCTTTGGCCGAGCGGCTCGTCCACTTGACCAACGGGCTGGTCATCATCACCGGGGTGACCGGGTCCGGCAAGACGACGACCCTGGCCGCTTTGGTCAACGTGCTCAACCGGGAGGGTGCCTCGCGCATCATCACCGTGGAGGAACCCGTCGAGTATCTTCATGCGCGTGTCAGTTCGACGATGATCACTCAGCGCGAGGTGGGGCGTGACGTGGACTCATTCTATGACGGCCTGAAGTACGGCCTGCGGCAGGACCCGGACGTGATCCAGGTGGGCGAGATTCGCGACCGCGAGACGGCCCGCATGGCGCTTAGCGCTGCCGAGACGGGGCATTTGATCCTCACGACCATGCACACCAAGGACGCCAAAGGGGCGGTGACGCGGTTTGTCGATCTGTTCCCGCACGAGGCGGCCGACGACGTGCGGGTGCAGTTGTCGCTGAGCCTGCGGGCGGTGATCAGCCAACACCTGCTGCCCGCCGCCGGCGCCGGGGACAAACGAGTGCTGGCGTTGGAGGTGATGTTTGTCAATCAGCCGGTGCGCATCGGCATCCGCTTCGGGAACATTGATTCCATCGAGTCGGCCATTCAGACCGGCAAACGTGACGGCATGATGACGCTCGATGAACACCTCGGGCAGTTGTCTAAGTCCGGCAGGATATCGCATGAGACGGCCCTGCGATTTGCCAAGGACCCGGACGCCCTGCGGCCCGTCGCGTCGAAGCGCAAATGAAAACCGGGTTCCATCCGTCGGGTTCCACAGGCCGGGTGCCCCTGGCGGCTTGCCCGCCGGTATGGTGACGGCAGGTCTCGCTTCGCTCGTCCTGCCCTACCCGGTTCGTCCTGCCCTATCCGGCTGGGGTGTGGCACAGGCGACTCGCCTGTGAATTCCATGCTGGAACCCGTGGCTACGGGGGCTGTGAGGCAGCCTGTTTAGAACTCCCAAAACGCGTAGCCGGTGTGCACGGCCAATACGCCTAGCGACCCCCAGAAGATCGTCAGGCCCACGTCGCGACTCACGTCTACGGAAGAGGCCTTGCGCCGAGAACCGATCGAATAGGACAACGCTGCAATCAATACACCGCATGTCGCCATTTTCAGGATTACCCATCCGGCTCCCACTGGAAAGGCTCCGCCCAACGGCCAGACCGTAGCAAAGAAATTGCGTCGAAAAACGGCGATGGTGGCTTGCTCTGAGACAAACAGAAACGCCACAAGCGAAGCGTAGCAATTCGTAATATACGCGATGATGGCCAGCAGCGGGCATCCAATGCAAAGCGCAATGACCATGTTGCCGTGTAGATAGTGTGGTGGCTCGGCGCCGAAGCTGCGCATCGCTTCGTACTGATGCGTCAGCCTGCGCGCCCCAGCGTCCGCTCCCAGGGCGGCGCCGCACTTGCCCGCGATCAGAACGGAGGTCAGAAGCGGCACCAGAACACGAAACGTGCTGTAGCCTGTAGCGGCCAGGAATTCCTCGGTCAACAACGGCACCATGACCTCGGTATAGGGCAGTTGTGAGAACCCGAAGAAGACGGTGACGAAGCCCAGCATCGCGCCCGCGACGGCGACATACAAGGCCGTAGTCCCCACCAACACCAAACGGAGGTAGTGCCACAGATAGCGCAGCTTCCAGCGCGGTTGACCCCAGCTTAGAAAAGGCGTCGCCAACGAAGCCAGCAGTGTCAACAGCGCCGCCCCGGACGATTCGAACCAGGACACCCATCGCATACGAGGAGCGGCCGGCGGCGCCAAGGCGGCCTTGTCAATGGCCTCGGTGTCCACGTCGTGCTCGTCGAAGTACTCCACCAACTCCGATTCGCCGACCTCGCGCAGTCTGGCAGCCTCGCTGTCAAGCAGGATCAGCCTTGGCGAAGCCTCGAGGAACGGGGCGAAGTCGTGCGTCACGACGATAACGGTCTTGCCCGATTTCTGATGTGTCTTCACGATCAAGTCGGCGACCGACCTGGCGCGGTAGGGGTCAAGCCCGGTGGTGGGTTCGTCGAAAAGCAGAATCGGGGGGTCCATGGCCAGCGTTCGCGCCACGGCCACCCGCTGACGTTCTCCGCCGCTGAGTTGAGTCAATTGCGACCGGGTCGGCACGTTCAGGCGTTTGAGGTAATCGGCGGCCAAGCGGCGGGGATCGTCCGGTTTCTCCCGGCGATGGTCGATGGCAAAGCGCACGTTGTCGATCGCGGATAGCTCATCGAACAGTGCCAGATTCTGGAAAACCATGCCGACGGTTTGCCCATCGCGGGCCGCCGCGCCGGTGCGAGAGACTTCGATCCTGCCTCGCACGTTCAACGGGCTTTGGTCGTGCTCGTCGAAGCCGGCGATAAGCCCAAGAAGCGTTGATTTCCCCGAGCCGCTGGGACCGACGAGCAGGACGAACTCGCCCGCCCGTACGTCAAGGTTCACCTCATGCAGCAAACGGTGACCGTTCGGCAGGGTGACCGACAACCGGTTGATCGACAGCGCCGGCGCCGGAACTGGCGTATCGCTCACGGCGTTGACCCCCGGCTCTTAGCCGCCACCGTCGCGCCCGGCTCCAGGGGGGGGGCGTCGACGCCCGGCGTATCCAGCGTCACCCAGGCCACCTGTCTACCCAGCGCGGTCGAGCGGACCAGGTGAACGACCTCAGGGCGGGTGACGCCGGACTCGTCAAACAGACATATCGCCACGGCGCGGCGGGCGGTCGGTGCGAACCATTCTATAAACGCGTAAGCCTGCTCGTGTACGCGAGACGACTCGAGAATATGTGCTCGCAGGTATTCGGCTGTCTGTGGGTTTTCGGAGATCGCCTCACGGTAAATCTCGGTCAGCAGGGCGCGGAGTCGACGGTCGTCACGAATGTTCCGCCCGAGCTTTTTGAAATGCCCGACCAGTTGGTCGTCATCGCGTGCCGCCTCCCACGAGTTTTCCACGGCTTCGCTCATTTCCGCCTTGTCCTGGTCTGACATCTGCGCCAGGTATTCGGCCAGCCAGTCCAGCACCTGTCGAAACGCCTGCGTGTTTTTGCCTCGGGCGATACTCCAGGCAATCCGTGCCTTTGGGGCATCGTCCAATGCATCGCTCATTAACCGGCTGAGCACCGGCGTCAGATGTTCCTTCATAATCGGCGATAGGCGGGCCTGGATCGCCGGCCATTCAGCAGCCAAAGCGTCGCGGTGGCTCCTGGTAACTGCGGTCAACTCGTCCTTTCGGCGGGAAACAGCCTGTTCAACGTCGTCCGCGATCAGGTTGAGGTACGCCCCGGTCAGGTCGGCGACGATCGGCTTCCAGGCCGCCAGCAACTCTTCCTCGCCTTCTCGCCAGGCGTCGGCGATCTGATCCGTAACACGACGCTGGATCGCAGGCGGCAGCAGGGCCGTGAGGGCCTGCTCCGCGTTCATCGGCGTGCGCCAGCACACGGCCACGATAGATGTGTTCAGGTCGTTGAACGCGTGCGGGTTGATGGAAAGCGCCACACCCGCCCCGTTATCGGCAACGCCCGACACCTCGCCGATTCGTTTCAACCCGGTCTGTGTCGAGGAGAATACGCCGTCACCGACGGACAGCCCGTGCCCGGGCGGCGCACTGAGGTGAACCGGAATCGTGTCGCGCGTGGCCCTGGCGTAGACACGATAAGCCGATGCACACAGCATCCAACACACCGTCAGCCAAAAGGCGGTCCCCAGCAGGATCGCTGAAGCATTTGGCAGATTCCACCGTCGCATACCGCCGCCTCGTAGACCAACAACCCAGGGCTCGAACAGCCGGGCGCCAAACACCACTGCCACAGAAGCATCAAGGCCTGAAAGTCGACATCGGCAACGTACACACCGAAACGTTGACTCGCAAGGGAACGACAAGTATCGACGTGCCGCGGAGTGGGCGTCACGATTATGGGTAGAGCAAAGTTTGACTTTGCTTCAGAGCATATGTGAGAAGCGGGACGGAAAGTAAAAACCGAGCCGCGACGGTGAGGGAGCGGTTTTTTGCGGATGATACCGCACCGGTCGAGCCGTGACGGTGAGGGAGCGGTTTTTTGCGGATGATACCGCACCGCTTCCTTACGGGCGCGGCTCGGATAAGACTTCCTGACATTCGTGCGCGGTCACCTAGAACGTTGTTCCGCGATGGAGTACCATTTATCGTACCATGATGACTGACGTGCGAGGCTTTCGCGTATTGGTGATCTCCCTGTTCAGCCTGGCTGGTGTGCTCGCCCTTAGTGCATCGCCCTGTGGAGCAAAGATGATCTTTGCTCTACTGCAAGACACTCCCCCGCCGGCTGTCGAGCCTCCGGAGACGGAGCAACCCGCCGATCCACCGGTGACGGAGCAATCCGGCGGCCGGCCTGGGGCAGAGCGCTTACTCACCGGCGAGTCGCCGGTGCCACAAATGGATACCGAGTCGCCGGTGCCACAAACGGATACCGAGTCGCCGGTGCCACAAACGGATACCGACAAGACCCGGGACGATGCTCAAACCAGTGAACATGCCGGGCAGCCGCCCGACCGGAAACTCAAAAGCACCCTCGACCTGAGCAGCCCGCGGGCGACCATGCGGACGTTTCTTGTGGCGGCCCAGGAGGCCAAAGGCGATTTTCCGGAGCGCATCGACGACGCGGTGGGCTGCCTGGACCTCTTGGAGCTAGAGGGCGAAGACCGCCTCGAGCGCGCCCGGCAACTCGCCCATCGACTGCACAACATCATTGCCAGGCAGGATGTCAAGAATCTCGACGACATCCCCGAACAGACGGATAAGACGGAGTGTCTGTTCTTCACGCTTTCACCTGCGCAAGTCAGGGAGTTCGAGCCGGGTGAGGATCCCGTGCCGAAACGCGAGATCAAACTCGAGCTTGATAGCGAAACCGGAGAGTGGCGTTTCACGGCCCTGACGCTGGCGTCGATTCCCACGCTGGAAAAGGCCGCCCAGAAGAAGGCGGAACAGGTCAAGGAGGTTGACGGCTCGATCCCCGTGGCCCGGCGCTCGCCTCGGGCGACCATGGAGACCTTCCTAAATGCCATGAACGCGGAGCCCAAGGACCTTGAGCAGGCCGCTCTGTGTCTCAACCCAGCCGGCCGCGAGCGTCAGGCGTGGGAGGTTGCCGGTCAGCAATTGGCCCACCGTCTCAAGATCGTCGTGGACAAGATCGCCCTGGTTGTCCTGGCGGAGATTCCGGACGATCCGGCGGGGGAACAATACGCCTGGTACACCAGCAAGACGGGCAACATCGTCATCGGACGGGTCGAAGAAGAGAAGAAGCCGGATGACGAATGGGCGTACTCGCCGCAGAAAGGGGAATGGCGATTCACACCGCAAACGCTGCGCACGCTACAGGCCCTGTATGACGAACTCGAGGACAGGGAGCTGGTTGCGGAACTCCGGGAGTCCGGCAGGAAAGAGGAACTGCCATTCGGGCTGTGGCTGCAGCGGCACATGCCTCAGTGGTCCCGCTCTGAGTTGTTGAAGCTGCAGATATGGCAGTGGTTCGCGCTGGTGGTGCTGCTGCCGCTGGGCTGGGTAGTCCAACGATTGTCGGCGTTGATCGCCACGCTGCTTTTGCGGTGTTCTCTGCGCTGGCGCAAGATCGACATCGATCGTAAGGTGCAGCAGAAAGCCTTGCATTCATCCGGCGCGGTGGTGACGGTGCTTTTCTGGCAGTATGCCGTCGGCCGCCTGGCGATGTCTCCCGAAGCCCTGGACGTGCTGGTGCCGATCACGAAGTTCGCCCTGGCGCTGACTGCGATCTGGGTCGGCTATCGCTTCATCGACGTCCTGGGCCAAGCCATCGCCGGCGACAAGGACGTTCGCCTGACCCGTTTCGACGATGTGCTCATCCCCCTGATGAGGAAGATTCTCCGCGTGGTGGTCATCCTGGCGGTCGTTCTGGCGACATGCCAGTATTATAACTGGATGCCCTGGACGGCGATCGGTGCGCTGGGTATCGGCGGTCTGGCCCTGGCGTTCGCCGCCCAGGATACGCTCGGCAACTTCTTCGGCTCCGTCATGGTCCTCTTTGACAGGCCGTTCGGCATCGGTGACTGGGTCGTTGTCGGCGACGTCGAAGGCACGGTGGAACGAGTGGGGTTCCGCTCCACGCGGGTGCGCACCTTCTACAACTCTATCGTGACCATCCCGAACTCAAAGACGGCTACGACCCAGGTGGACAACTACGGAGCCCGGACCTATCGGCGCATCAAGTGCATGTTGTCACTGACTTACTCGACGCCGCCGGAGAAGATCGACGCGTTCTGCGAGGGTATTCGCGAGCTGATCCGTCTTCATCCCTACACGCGCAAAGACTACTATCATGTTTATTTCAACAAGTTCGCCTCGTCATCGCTGGACGTTCTGCTCTACACCTTCCTCAACACGCCCGACTGGGGAACGGAGCTGCGCGAGAGACATCGTCTGTTCATCGACATCCTGCGGCTGGCGCAGCGACTCGGCGTCGAGTTCGCCTTCCCAACGCAGACCCTCCACCTGGAACGCATCCGCGAGGCTGTCGGCGAGGAGGTGGCCTTTTCAAAGCTGCCCGATGAGACCGACCCGACAAGACTCGGCCTGGACGAGGCCGCCAGGTTGTTCGAAGAGGCCTACGGCGCCGAACGGGCCTACCGCCCCCCCGTGGTCATCTCCACCGTGCCTCGATCGAAACGCTCAAAGCCGAACAAGTAGACCTCGCGCGATAATGACGGTGTGCGAACCTGCGCCACCTTTCAGTACCGCGACCGTCAGGGAGCGGCCTGCCAAAACCACAAGGTGGCACGTAATCGGGCACAGCGGTCCAGCCGGCGAATCGTTGGTGACGAGAAGATACTGCCGCTGGAGTGAACAGTTGCGCAAGCTGTTTCGACGGCGGCATTTCCATCGAGTAGCTCCTCGTACGCCTGGCTTAAGGCAACCATCCAGTCGTGGCTGGTTTGGCCCGCTCTCTTTAGATGTAGATTTTTTGATGCGGCGCTGTACTTTTAGCCGGTGACTCTTCTGAAGCTCCTTTTCCTTGACTTTCCGGCGAATCGACGGTAGGCTGGTTTTTGGAGTTCTGAAGTTGCCCCATCGTGGGGGGACATCCGTTGACCATGTCAAAGCGAGGAGGTAGGTAAAATGTTGCATGTTTCCAGGCTAATTTGTGCTGTTTTGGTGCTGAGTGTGTTGGTCGTTCCGGCTGTGGCCGCCGACCTGGTCGTGATCCCCAATATCAACAAGGAGCAACCGGGGCCGTCCAACCAAGCGTATCCTTTCAATCAGGGCAACATGCGCTATCAGCAGGTGTACGCCAAGGATCAGTTCCAGGGGTTGACGGGGATTGTCGAGTCTTTCGCGTATCGGATCGATGAGTCGAGCGGCAATCCCTTCCCCCCGGCCAACATCAACACGCAGATCTGGTTCTCACACACCGATGCCGGCCCGAAGAACTTAAGCGACACGTTCGACGACAACATGGGGCACGACAAGACGCTCGTCTTCGACGGGAATCTGGTGCTCTCCAGCAACGGGGCCGGTTTCGACATTGTCGTGGACGTCGATGATGTCTTCTCCTATACGGGCCAAAAGAACCTGATCATGGAAATCAAGGTGCTCGGCCCGGCCAGGACGACACAGTTCGATGCGGCGGGTCTGGGACTCGGGCACGGCGGAACCGATTGGACGGACCGTCTGTGGGCGACCAGCCCCAATGCCCCCACGGGCAGCCAGGGCGGCGACGACGGCATGGTGACGCAGTTCGCCATCGGAGAGGGGGGCTGCGGCGAGAAAGCCAAGCTCAAGGCCGTCTGCAAGAAAGGCGGCACCAAGGTCAAAGGCAAGCTGAGGAAGGCGAATCCGACCACGCCGGTGACCTTCAGGCTGGACGGGGGGCAGGAGCAGCATGGGCAGACCAACAACAAAGGTAAGGCCAAAGCCACATGGAAGAAGCAGGCGCCCGGTGGCCACTCTGTGACCGTTTGCGACCTTGAAGCGAAGTGCTAGGCGGGTTTCAGCGCCGCCACGACGCGGCGCCTCGTCGTCGCGAGGTGAGTTCATGCGCGCCGCGGGGTCCTAAACCCCGCGGCGTTTTCTTGTTGGCACCGCAGGCAACGCGATGTCCTGGAGATACAAGCGAGGTAGGGTGCATCTCGATGTATCTCTTCGATGTAAGCGATTCTGCTTAGCTTGGCTGCCCCATTCATCGCGTGGCGATGGGTGGGGGACGGATGAGGGAATGACGAATAGCGAATGGCGAATAGCGAATAGCGAATGGCGGATTCGGAATGAGCCGAGCACACGCTCGATCTCCTGCTTCATAGCTTCAAGGACGAAGGATGGGGCACCTGCCTGAGTGATCTCCCGACCGGCGAAACACTTCGCTGGACATATACCGGTCACAAATGCAGGTCAACGGCCCAGTAGGCGCGATGCGGTCGTCTTCTCAAAGTAGATCAGCGCGTCGAAGGCCATGCTCACGTTATACGGGTGGAACTGTTGCTCAATCGCCAGCGCACCGATCGAGCGGAACCTGATCGGCTGCGTGAGCCATTGCGACTCGGGCGCCTCTGTCGAGGCTTTGCGCAGGTCGAGGATAAACCGCGGCAGGTGAGTGCTGTGGAAATAGCTCTCGACGCTTCCGGGCGGCGGCGCTTGGATGTCGTGTGAGCCAAGGCCTTTGTCGCCCACGGCTGTGTAGCGCCCCTGGTGGCAGGCGAAGCCGAGCACGACCATCTGGTCGCCGTACATCCGGTCAAGGTGCGCACCCATCGCCCCCATGAGCTTGTTCACGTGCCCATTGTGTGCCCATAGAATGATCTTTGTGTCCGGCTCGGCGTGGTCCAAGATCCACTTAACGTTTTGCGCCATGCTCTGATCGCGAGACACTTCATTAGAATACATCTGGAAACACTGCAAAACGACCCGTGCGTTCTGGATCGCCCATTCGATCTTTTCGGATGACTCGCTTTTTTGATAACGCCCTCGCGATGATTCCAGATGTCCAAGAACCTCGCGGCACTTACGAGCGGCGGCTCTTGCGTCGAGTCCCTGGACTTTCTTCGGGTCGCTTTTACGACGCTCGATGCGCAGGCTCTGCTTTCCCGATTGGGCGGTGCCGGAGTCCAGAGCGATCAGATAGCTCTCGCCGCCGGTGAGGAAGCCTTTGGGCCTTTGCGACGGCGACTCGAAGTCGAAGTCGAACAGGTCTTTGTTGACGTACTCCTTGCCGTCGATTTCGACCTTCAGCGCGTCGAACCATGCGGTGCCGTCGCCCGGATGCAGCACGCCGAAGTTGATGTTGATTGTCTCAGAAGGGATGTCCAGTTCGAACTGGTAGCGGGTCCACGGCGTCGTTCCTTTGATCTTTCGGCTCTGCATGTTGTCGAATGCCAACACGCCCGTCTTCCCGTCCGCCCGCCACCACAGACCTGCGTAACCGTTTGTGATGCCTTCCGTCTTGATATAGCCGCTAAAAACGATGCGCTTGCCCGCAGCCGCCTCGACTGGAAAACTTCCGGTAGCCACCCCGAACCCGGCGCCGCCTGCGGTCTTTTTCGCACCCCTGACCGCCTGGTACGTATCTTCGAGCGTCTTGGCGTACTCGGGCTCGACCTTGCGGACAAAATCCTGCACGATTCGCATGGCCACGTCCGGGAACTGCATGTCAAACCCGGTGAACTCAATCCGCCCCTTTCCCGATTCGTTGAACCGCCGCATCCAGTGGATCATGTCGAGCACTTCCTGCGTGTTCCACGTCCAGAAGTACATTCCACCCAGCAGCTTTGCAGGATCGCCTTTTCCGGTCTGCACATATTCGTTGACCCGATACGCTTCGGGCATGTTGGCCTCGATGGAGAAGATGGTGAAACCCATCTCGCCGGCCAGGAACTCCACCAGGCGGTGCTTCATCTGGAAGAATTCGCGCGTGCCGTGCGTTCCTTCGCCCAAGGCCACGATGCGCGCTTCGCCGATCAACTCCTTGAGCGGCATCAGATCTTCAAAACCGCTGCCCGCCTCAGCCGTGTTGAAGACGATGGCATTCTTCTTGAGCCAGGCGATCTGTTCCGGCGTCGGGTGGTCCGCCTGGACGCCCTGCATCAGCAGGCAGGGAAAAGCTACGAGAAGGTAAGACGAGAGTGGCATTTAGTACTCCTTGACATAAGCGGCGAAATTCGCTCCTCAATCACATACGGGCCTGTAGACAGCTTACATGGTATATCCCATCATGGCCAACAGCGAGCGATCGCGCACGGCATCTGCTCGTCGTTGAGGGTCTGGCATGTGCCGGGCACGTTCTCAACCGTATTGACAGGATTATCATCCTTTGCGAGCCTACGGCATGCCCGACAAGCGTCGCCATCGCGGTCAGCACCCGGAAGACGCACGGCTCTTTGCCGAAGATCAATTGCAAGCCTTGCGGATCTCCGTGGCCGAGTATTCCTGGCTGCTGACGCGCGGCTACGCGCAGGAATCAGCCGTAAAGCTCGTCGGCGATCGACATGCCTTGACCGCGCGGCAGCGGGTGGCCTTGATGCGATCCGCCTGCTCCGATCAGGCTCTCAAAAGACGCAGTGAAAAGCTGACGACGTTGACGCAGTCAAGGGGTGGGGCGATCGGCATCGACGGGTATAACCTCTTGATCACTATCGAGAGCGCGCTGTCCGACGGCGTGGTTCTCGTCGGACGAGACGGGTGCTATCGCGATCTGGCGAGCATACACGGGACATACCGAAAGGTCGAGGAAACGATACCGGCTGTCAGGCTGATCGCCGATTACCTGAGCGGTTTCGGCATTGCGCAGGTGGACTGGTATCTGGACCGCCCGGTGTCCAACAGCGGCCGGCTCAAGGCCTTGATGGCCAAGACCCTGACTGAACGAGAATCTAAAGAAGATACCGGCACGATCTGGAGTATCGAACTGGCCAACAGCCCCGATGCCGTTCTTGCGGACTACGCGGGTCCGGTCGTCACGAGCGACTCCGTAGTATTGGACCGTTGCGCCACATGGATCAACCTCGGCGCCGAGATCATCGAGGCCCGCATTCCAGACGCCCGGACCATTCATCTTGGCGCCGATCGGGCGTAACCGTTCACGGGGTAAAATCAGCGATAACGCCCCAAGAGCCGCGTTTTGCGAGGAGCGACACAACGATTTCTGAGTTTTTTTCGCCTTGCCATTGAAGAAGATCCTTGTTCAGGGGTTTGATCCCGTGAACGGTTACCTGTAGGATACTCACAGATACTCGGGCAGCGATGCTAAACGAGTGTCGCGGGGGGGGGGGACCTTATGTCGGACGCGCTCACGGCGAATGGGTTGGCTAACTCAAGTTCAAGGAGAGTAGTTGATGGCCAGGCAAATCATCACTAGCGAACGGCTGGAGCTTCTTTCCTATATGCGCGAAGGAAAGAAGTTTGATACGGACGTATCGGTGGTCCGGAAGGCGTGCTACTGTAACCCGGTCAAGGAGACCGAACTCGGGACCTACCGACCCTGCAAGCGTCGCAAGACCGTAACGGCAGATCTTGAAGTTATCAATGGACTGACAGACGAGCGTTTGGGGTTACCGGCCTTTCTGGAGGCGGGCCCAAGAGAGAAACTGGCATTCACGTACCCTCACGAGTCAGGTACACATCTGAAAAATGTGGCTATCGTCACCGCAGGGGGCTTAGCACCCGGCGTGAACTCCGTAGTTCACAGCATTGTCGAGCGACACCTAAAGACATATCCTATGCTGATGGGGTCAGAGCACCATGTGTGGGGTGTTCTCGACAGCTTCGAAGGCATCGCAGAGAGGTGGCCTCATTACATAGAACTCACCCCATCTGTGACAGAGACATGGCAGGATAGATGCGGGTCTGAACTCGGCGCGAAGCGGTACACTAAGTTGAACTTGGACACTCTCAGCAGCAAGATCGTTGACAAGCTGAAGCCCTCGGAGATCGACATCCTGTATGTGGTCGGAGGTGACGGGTCTTTGACGGTCGCCCATGCAGTCGCCGAAAAGGCTCAACAAATAGAAGGGGCGAACCAAATGATCGTAGTCGGCGTCCCTAAAACAATGGATAACGATATTCTCTGGGTGTGGCAATCCTTCGGTTTTAACACCGCGGTCGAACGGGCGGCCGCGTTCATTAACACCATGCACTGTGAGGCCGAATCGACGCGGCGCATCGCAATCCTGCAGTTGTTTGGGGCGCGCGCGGGCTACGTGGCCGCAAACGCGGCCCTAGCGAGCGGGCACGTTGATCTTGTCATGATCCCCGAGGAGTTTGAAGGGTTGAGCAAGTTGCAGGCCATGAAAGCCATCCAGACCTACCGTGATCATCTTTCTAACGCCATCAAGGGCGCAGCAAACAAGCCCCACGCGGTCGTAGTCATCGCCGAGGGCGTGGGAGAGATTCTCGCGAATCTGGAAATCCTGATGGAGAACAAGAGCGTAAAGGCCGAGCAGTTCCCACAACAGTTTAAAGATTTTCTGAAGAAAATACGGAGTCAAGCTGGACACGAGGTCCCTGCTATCGTGGTTGAGCCTCAATACTATGTTCGTGCCGTTCCTGCGAATGCGCACGATCAAATTTACTGTAAGCGCCTCGGCGCCCTGGCGGTCGACAATGCGCTCGCGGGCTTCACCGACTTCATGATATCCCAGTGGCTTACGGAATACGTGCTTGTTCCCCTGAAACATGTGGCTGACCGGCAGAAGCGGGTTCCACCGGGTGGAATATTCTGGAAGCAGGTGATCGCCAGCACGGGGCAGCCGGTGATCTGGGAAGCGGACTGATCGGAAGCACACCCGAAAAAGACGGGTGGCCCACCTCGTTTCGAGGTGGGGGAGACGATGATCCACGGCCCAAGCCCGGACGTCCCCGTAGCATCCAGCTTGCGTGGGCATGTTGAGGGTTCCAGCAGAGTGACATTCTGACGGTATCGCCTCCGGTTTTGTCCGGGGCGATGCCGTGTTTCTATGATGACTGTGCTGGCGAATGACCGACGCCACCGTGATAGGCCGGGATCAACCTCAACGGCGGGGCGGACGGCATGTTGATGGTCCGCTACATCGACCCGAACAACTACATCGGGGCTCGGATCGACGGGACCGACGTGGCTCTGATCAAGGTTGAGGACGGCGTGGAATCGTCGGTCAGCAGCGCCGGC